>ENA-OWPJ01000063-OWPJ01000063.1-human-gut-metagenome-genome-assembly--contig:-NODE-63-length-132773-cov-40.506_pt1 | contig 132773 bp, 111 predicted proteins | sample MGYA00248264_ERZ651846 | MGnify/ENA primary metagenome ERZ651846 (study PRJEB26924, sample SAMEA4378271) | human gut metagenome | biome: human gut; feature: human-associated habitat; material: faeces...
TCTCCAATGACTAGTCTAAAAACTAGTATTAAGACTATCACTTATTTAAGTGATACTGGTTGTCTGGAGATTCAGGGGGCCAGTCTATGATGCGGGATAACTGACGTAAGGAATACTGCCGGGATTTGGTGGTCCCTTGTGCTGATATGAATACGGATTCTGTTTTATACAGAATACTTTTCAGTACAAGCAACTGTATTACAGTTTGCCATATATGATTACCTGTGGTCCGGAAGAATAAGCGGCTGCGGTTTCAGACTGTCTTCCTGTACATACCTCTCTCCGTTAAAAACCATAATGCGTTCATTATCTTCGTCTGTCAGTGGATTGAATGGCGGTATATTTTCGGTACGAATACCGGTCAGCCACTGAAAAATACCTGTGAAATGACGGGCACTGATTTTTCTGCTGAGGGACTGATGAGAGGTTATATCACTGGCGGTAATAATCAGGGGCACGCTGTAGCCTCCCTGCACATGACCATCATGATGAACAGGATTAGCACTGTCGCTGACCGACAGCCCATGGTCAGAAAAGTAAAGCATGGCGAAATGACGTGAGTGTCGGCGAAGGATACCATCAAGCTGACCAAGAAAGTTATCCAGTTTACTGATGCTGGCAAGATAACAGGCAATTTTTCGGGAATACTGCTCCAGGTAATTATTCTGCCAGGAGTGAAGCCGATCACACGGGTTCGGATGAGACCCCATCATGTGCAGGAAAATCACCTTCGGAGTGGATGTATCTGCCAGCGCACGTTCTGTTTCCTGTAACAACAACATGTCATCCGTTTTACGGGAAGCAAAGCTGCCTTTCTTGAGGAAAACAGTATGGTCCGCATCAGAAGCAATAACAGAGATGCGTGTGTCATGCTCTCCCAGTTTTCCCTGATTGGATATCCACCATGTGCTGTATCCTGCTTTTGCTGCCAGCGCCACCACGTTGTTGCCGGAATCAGGGTTCTGCTCATAGTCATAAATCAGTGTCCGGCTCAGGGAAGGCACGGTGCTGGCTGCTGCCGATGTATAACCGTCAATAAATAAACCGGGAGCCGTATTCAGCCATGGTGTGGTTGGCTCGGGATAACCATATACCGACATATAATCCCTGCGGACACTCTCACCAGTAACAATAACAATCGTGTCATATAATGGTGCTCCCGGCAGGATTTTCCAGCTGTCAGCACCGTGCCGACTCAGTTGTTCATAACGCTGCATTTCACGCAATGTGTCAGTTGTCCCCACAACTGTTCCTTTAACCATCCGTAACGGCCAGCTGTTTACAGAGCATAATACGAATAACAACAGAGCCATCGCGTTACGTTGACCACGGTGGTGTGTCCGCCAGAAAATAACCATGAACACCAGAATCGCGGCACTGACCAGAAAATGATAAACAGGAATCATCCCGGTAAACTCCGCAGCCTCATCCGCCGTGGTCTGCAACAACGCGACAATAAAACTGTTGTTGATTTTTCCGTACGTCATACCGACAGGTGCATACAGTGCACAACAGAACAGAAATAACAGAGCTGTAATGGATGTAAGGGTATTTCTGTGTGCAAGAATCAGAAGGAGAAACAGCAGCAACACATTCCCGGTGGCATTCTTCTCAGTGTATCCGCATGCGGCAGTGGTTATTACACACATGCCCGGGAAGAATAAAAACAATAAAATCCGGGATATATTGTCCGTATAAAACAGCTTTCTGATATTCATCGGAGTATATCGACAACATTATTGTGAAGAGAATAAAAATCAGAAGTCTCCTGTGAAACAGATAACAAACAACCCTGCAGTATAATTACTGCAGGGAGTCTTCGTTTAATTACAGAAGATGGGTAATTATTATCTTTCAGGAGCAGTTTTGTCAGAAGTTATAAGTCACACCAAGCATGATGTCATGACTTTTAACATCAACTTCTGATTTATATTTATCGCCCCACTCGTCCTTGTAACTCACACTGCTGTCACCTGCATCAAGATAGCGATAGCTGAGGTCCAGAGCGATATCCGGGGTTACGTCATAGCGGACACCCGCGCCAAGGCTCCATGCGAAGTTGTCAGCAGAGCCTGAACGTGACAACGATTCGCGACCACTGCTTCCGTACCCATAATCCCAGGTACTGATACCGGTTGTTTTCTGGTGAATTCTGGCGTAGTTGTCAACGACGGATGAAAAGTGATCCACTTATATCTCCACCAACGGCCCAATATTGATCCACCGTTTTACTCAGGATTAGCTTCTGCTATAACCCCGGCTTTTCGTTTCTGTCTGAGTCGATAGCTTTCTCCTTTGATTTGAACGACATGTGAGTGGTGTAAGATACGGTCCAGCATCGCTGAGGTCAGTGCTGCATCACCGGCGAACGTTTGATCCCACTGCCCGAACGGCAGATTGGATGTCAGGATCATTGCGCTCTTTTCGTAACGTTTAGCAATGACCTGGAAGAACAGTTTTGCTTCTTCCTGACTGAACGGCAGATAGCCTATTTCATCAATGATGAGCAGGCGGGGGGCCATTACTCCACGCTGAAGCGTCGTTTTATAACGGCCCTGACGTTGTGCCGTAGATAACTGAAGTAACAGATCTGCTGCTGTTGTGAAGCGAACTTTGATACCTGCACGGACGGCTTCATAGCCCATCGCTATTGCCAGATGGGTTTTCCCCACACCTGATGGCCCCAGTAATACGATATTTTCATTACGTTCTATGAAGCTGAGTGAGCGTAACGACTGGAGTTGCTTCTGCGGTGCTCCGGTGGCGAATGTGAAGTCATACTCTTCGAACGTTTTCACCGCCGGGAAGGCTGCCATTCGGGTATACATCGCCTGTTTACGTTGATGACGTGCCAGTTTTTCTTCATGAAGCAGATGCTCCAGGAAGTCCATATAACTCCATTCCTGGTCTACTGCCTGTTGTGACAGCGCAGGCGCTGCGCTTATAAGGCTTTCCAGTTGCAACTGCCCGGCGAGCGCCATCAGTCGTTGATGTTGCAGTTCCATCATCACGCCACTCCTCTGCAGAATGAGTCGTAGATGGAGAGTGGATGATGCAGGGGGGGTTTGTCGAAGTTCACCAGATTTTCACCAGGATGCACGTCATACTCTTTTTTCTCCGGAGGCAGTGCCAGCATGGACTGCTGCTCTTCGAGCCAGCGATCGCAGGGACGGGCCTGGATTGTTTCATGCTTTCGTTGGTTAGCGACATCGTGCAGCCAGCGCAGACCGTGGCGGTTGGCTGTTTCAACATCGACAGTGATCCCCATCGGGCGCAGGCGAGTCATTAGTGGGATGTAAAAACTGTTACGGGTGTACTGCACCATCCGTTCCACCTTACCTTTAGTCTGTGCCCTGAAGGGGCGACACAGTCGGGGAGAGAAGCCCATCTCCTTGCCGAACTGCCACAGCGAAGGATGGAACCGGTGCTGACCGGTCTGATATGCGTCACGTTGCAGAACCACAGTTTTCATATTGTCATACAACACTTCGCGCGGCACACCACCAAAGAAGCGGAACGCATTACGATGGCAGGTTTCCAGCGTGTCATAACGCATATTGTCAGTGAATTCGATGTACAACATTCGGCTGTATCCGAGAACAGCAACGAACACGTGAAGCGGTGAGCGACCATTACGCATAGTGCCCCAGTCAACCTGCATCTGTCGTCCGGGTTCAGTTTCGAACCGAACGGCAGGCTCCTGCTCCTGAGGAACCGAGAGAGAACGAATGAATGCCCTGAGAATGGTCATTCCGCCACGATATCCCTGGTCTCTGATCTCGCGAGCGATTACCGTTGCCGGGATTTTGTAAGGATGAGCATCGGCGATGCGTTGACGAATATAATCCCGGTATTCATCCAGGAGTGAAGCAACAGCAGGTCGCGGCGTATATTTTGGCGGCTCAGATTTTGCCTGCAAATAACGTTTAACCGTATTGCGGGAGATCCCCAGTTCTCTGGCAATCGCCCGGCTACTCATTCCCTGCTTGTGCAGGATTTTAATTTCCATAACTGTCTCAAAAGTGACCATAAGCTCTCCTGAATCAGGAGAGCAGATTACCCCCTGGATCTGATTTCAGGCGTTGGGTGTGGATCACTATTGCACCGTTCGTGACAGTAGCCAATCCCTGCAGATACCCATGGTGTGAATGCACTGTCATTCCGGAAGTCATAGTACGCATTCAGCATCAGTGTGTTGACTGACACCTCATTCTTCAGGTCATCACGCCAGTAACCGCCTGACCAGCTGTCTTTATCTACGTTATACTTCGAATCAGCTTTTCCACGAGCGTAAAACTCCAGTTCCGTACGAACCGGAATACTGAACTGCGGGTAAAAATCATAACCGGCCGCGATACCGCCACTGAATACCGTATCATGGCCATCACCGCCTTTATATTTTGATGTTTCCTCTTCATCACCCGACAGAAAACGCTGGTCTGCAAGTGACATAACAGAAGCACCTGCTTTACCGGTCACATAAAAGCCTGTTTTGCTCTCATCAGCCAGAGCCTGGGTCGATAACATGCCCGCCATTGCAAGCGCTGAAACCGCAATAACCTTTTTCATTTCACTTATCTCCGCTATCACTTTCCCCGAACGATAAATGGGGTTACGCATTCTAAAACCATGCAAAAGACAGGGTAAAAGGAATGTTTTCGATCGAATCGATCGATAAAATCGATCATGCCTGATAAAGTTTTCTTATCGTATCCATAAAAATGATAATGACGGGTTTAAGAGGTTATCGCAGCGATATGGATGTGTTGTAACCAGAAAATACGAGTAGCTGGAATTACAAGAACATCACATCCTGAAGACAGAAAACGTAAAGCGACTGAATGTCATTAATCAGAAACCAGACGACAGAAGGCAATTTAATACCTCATTCCTCAGGTGCCTGAACCAGAAGCAATGTTGCTTCCTGTTCCGGTTACAGCAGATACAATAAAAAAACAGATGAAAAGACAAAGGCGTTGTAAGAAAAGCGAAAGACCACTTTGAGGATGAGAATGGTGAAAACTGAAACGGCTAACAGTCCTTGCGTTAGCAAAGCTGCACAAGACCGGTTTGTTCACCATAGACCGTCACGACATTGACAATGAACGGCGCACATTCTCAAAAGACATAAGCAGGCAGTTTCTGATCAGCCGGGAAGCAAAGTTGCCTGTAACCATCATGACGTAACTCCCTCAGTACAACAGTATCCGTACATCAACACATTATCGGTACCATGGCTCCGGGAACACCTCCCTGCGCATCATGGACACTGCACCGCCCGCCCACCGAAGTTAAAAGGACTGAATGAACTCACATTCGTCCTTCAGCAAAAGCAGGGCCTGACAGCGCCAGGGGATGGATTAGTGCCACCAGTCACCTGAGTAACTGGCTGCGTCGAATATGGCTTCTTCATGCCGCCCTGTATGCCACTTATAAGCCATTAAAATGGCTGGATTGCAGGCAGAAACTGTACAATATTTAGCTTTTGTTAATATTTGTCTTTGTATATTTCAAAGTGTTTCATCTGATGACAACAAACAGTGCGGTAATCACGATTACCGGGTGAACCCAGACTTGATGTTAAGGATAAAACATGAAAATTCATTCAGGCCCGATTTTGTGTGCTTCAGTGTGTTGCCTGTTTTTTCCTGCCATTATACTGGCCGCAGGAAATAATTATCAGGGAACCGACAACCTGCCACACTGGCAGACTCCCGAATTCAACAACCAGTGGGGGCTGGAAGCGATTAATGCACAGTATGCTTATGCTCGCGGATATAATGGATACGGAATCAACATTGGTGTACTGGACGCAAAGTTATTTCAGCACCCTGAGTTTAACGGCAAACTTTCACAGCTTTCCGGCCATTTACCTTATGATTTTGAAACCGAAGAAGACGGTAGTATTTCTTTCGAAAGTCACGGAGTGCATGTTGCTGGCATTGCTGCAGCCCGGCGGGACGGCACCGGAATGCACGGCGTGGCATTTAGTGCGACACTCACCACAGGCAATATTCCGGACAGTAATAATGTTCTGGAATTCATGGCCCAAAATAATGTCCGGGTGATTAACAACAGCTGGGGGGAAGAGCCCCCGGTGGAGGAAGATGCCGATGGTAATAAACTGTATCTTCCCAATGGTACCTATAAATATATACAGGTGACACCGACCTCCGTGACTGAGGAGCTTCTGCCTTTAAGAGAGCGCATCAGGGCCTTCAGTAAGGCTCCCGTTCCGTCCACTGTTGCCGATAAAGACGGCGACGAACAGGATATTGCCGGCTGGGCGGGTATGTTGCGTGCCGCCCGTCATGGCAAACTGATTGTTTTCGCAGCCGGAAATGAGAACAACTACAATGTCCCCATGCACAGCGCTACGCTGCCTTATCTCTTTCCTGACGTAGTGGACCGCTACCTCATCGTTGCCAATCTGACTCCCGATGATGAGCTTCATGTCACATCGACAAGTTGTGGACATACTGCCAGTTACTGTGTTTCAGCTCCGGGCACTGACATTTACAGTGCCGCAGGCAATTTTATTTCCCGGACCGGTGGCCCCATCACAGAAGCAGCACTGAACCGGGGAGAGCTGGCAGAGGAGCCTGATTACAGGGAAGAGACCGGCACCTCCATGGCAGCCCCCCATGTCACCGGCGCTGCTGCCGTGCTGATGCAGCGTTTCCCTTACATGACAGCAGAGCAAATCAGCACGGTGCTGAAAACCACGGCTTCCGACCTCGGTGCCCCGGGGATCGATAATCGTTTCGGATGGGGAAAGATAAATCTGAAAGAGGCTATTGATGGTCCCGGAATGTTTATTACTGCCGCGGATATCCCGCCGGAGCATTATGTCCCGGGCTCGTACACCAACACTCAGTTTGTGGCTAATATTCCGGGTGTCGGAGGCGTACTTGATGCCGGAACACCACTGGAACGACAGTGTTCCGGACCTGAATGTGCCCTAGATATCTGGCGTAATGATATCGGTGGTCATGGTGGATTGACTAAAGAAGGCGCAGGTACGCTGGTCATGACGGGCTCTAACACTTATGCAGGTCCGACCAAGGTCAACCAGGGGAGACTGACAATCAACGGCTCGGTCACATCCGACGTCAGTGTTCAGGGGGAGGGTATCATCGGCGGCAGTGGAACACTCGGCTCACTGAGCGTTCGCCGCGGCGGTACTGTGGCTCCGGGGAGCTCAGTCGGTACCCTTAAGGTTGCCGGCGATGTCAGTTTTGCTCCGGGTTCGCGTTATGTGGTTGAAGTGAGTACAGACGGTCAGAGCGACAAACTCCAGAGCCACGGAGCTGCAATGATCGGTGGCGGCGAGGTAGCTGTGACACTGGAAAATCATAACAATCTGTTGACCCAAAAAGAGGTATTCGCACTCCACGGTCAGCAATACACCATTCTGAATGCACAGCAGGGTGTCAGTGGGCGCTTTGATACGGTGATACCTAATTATCTCTTTCTTGGCGCCGGGCTTGGCTACCAATGGGATAAGGTGTTACTGAATGTCGGTCGTAACAGCACAAGCTTCGCCAGCGTGGCACAGACACCGAACGAATGGGCTGTCGCATCGGCCGCAAATACGCTGGCACCAGGTCATCCGGTTTATGAGAGCATTCTCCGCAGCAGAACGGCAGAGGAAGCCCGGCAGGCGTTTCGTCAGCTGTCAGGGCAGGTTCATGCGGACGTTGCTTCAGTGCTTATGAATGACAGCCGTTATCTGCGTGATACTCTGAATGGGCGTCTGCGTCAGGCTGAAGGGCTTGTGGGATCACCAGCCATCAGGGCAAACGAGGACGGAGCCTGGGTACAACTGGTCAGAGCATGGAGCCATGCGACAGGTAACAGTAATGCCACCGGTTACCAGGCTTCGGCATGTGGAGTATTAACAGGGGTGGACACGGCTGTGAACGAGTGGCGACTGGGTGTCGCCACTGGCTACACACGTAACTCGCTGCACGGAGCTTCCGGCTCTGAGGCTGACAGTGATAACTATCACCTGGCTGTCTACGGAAACCACCAGTCAGGTAAACTGGGAATACGTGGAGGTGTGAGTCACACCTGGCACCGCATCGACACAAAGCGAACGGTCAACTATGGCATACAGGCTGACCATGACACGGCCCGGTACAGTGCGCACACCGGACAGTTGTTTGCAGAAGCAGGCTACAGCATCAGAGGAAGCAAACTGAGCCTGGAGCCATTCGCCAGTCTGACATATGCGGAGTTCAGGAATAACAGCATTGCAGAAAACGGTGGCGCTGCTGCCTTGCGTGGCGGTAAACAGCATAAAAACGCAACTGTATCGACCCTGGGACTGCGTGCGGATAAAAAATGGCAGCTGAATCAGGGAATGACAGTCGCGTTTCGCAGTGAGCTTGGCTGGCAGCGACTGTACGGAGACCGGGAAAGAGGAGTTAAATTGCGGTTTACTGGCACGGATGCACAATTCAAAGTTAACAGCGTGCCAGCCTCACGCGATGGCATGGTGCTAAAAGCGGGAGCAGAAGCGACGGTAAACAGGAACGTCACGATATCACTGGAGTACAGTGGGCTGCTGTCACAAAGCTATCAGGACAACAGGCTCGTTTGAGCTGGCGTTTTTAACAGCCACCTGATTTATATACAGGAACCGTCCGCGGACGGTTCCTGTATGATACAGTCTCCGCATCATCGTTTTAACGGTGCTTTCTGCGGTGTATCCCGCCCTGCCCGGGCTATACCGTAAGCTACCGGAGAAATTTGTATGACCAGGCAGATTTACTTGCTTTCACGCTCCCGGCATTCATTTAAAGGCAAACGTTATTGATACTATTTCATCTCCGCTTATATCTTTTGGCAGCACTTTGTATATATATAACGCTTTCCCGTATATTGTCACCCGACCACCTTTCAACCCCGCGTTAACAAGCTTTCTCATTAACGGATCTGCTTTTTTGTATAAAACAGACGCATTCATGGTATTTTTGACAGGTGTCCCGTCAAGTTTTTTCTCAAACATATTAAATCTTACCACATCCGTATCTGCATATTTCCCTTTTCCTTTTTCATTTACCACCAGATAAACACCTGGCTGAATCTTTCTGTAATGTTTATTACCAATCTTTTCCCTTAACAGGCTTTCAGTTTTTCTGGTATTACGCTGAACAGTTCTGTTTACTGAGGACAATGCATCACTGATTTCTTTTTCAGAAAGCTTCAGTTTTTTATTAGAGGCATCATTAAAGCCCTGAGTTAAGGTTTTTTCCGATATCTGAAGTCCATTGATTTCCAGTTCCTTCGAATCCATCATGGCCTTTTGCAAATAGTATGTTCCTAACGAATAGGACAGCATTTCTCCGGGTTTCTTTTTATCTAACGGTTTATCATTCTGCTGACGGAGAGCAGTAATCTGTGCGGTCAGCTCAGACAGCTCCGTGCCTTTTTTAGCCAGCGCATCGGCTGAGCCTTTCTGGCTCTCCTGCAGTTTTGCATTCTGCTGACGAAGAGCAGTAATCTGCGCGGTCAGCTCAGACAGTTCCGTGCCTTTTTTAGCCAGCGCATCGGCTGAGCCTTTCTGGCTCTCCTGCAGTTTTGCATTCTGCTGACGAAGAGCAGTAATCTGCGCGGTCAGCTCAGACAGTTCCGTGCCTTTTTTAGCCAGCGCATCGGCTGAACCTTTCTGACTCTCCTGCAGTTTTGCATTCTGCTGACGGAGAGCAGTAATCTGTGCGGTCAGCTCAGACAGCTCCGTGCCTTTTTTAGCTAACGCATCGGCTGAACCTTTCTGACTCTCCTGCAGTTTTGCATTCTGCTGACGGAGAGCAGTAATCTGTGCGGTCAGCTCAGACAGCTCCGTGCCTTTTTTAGCTAACGCATCGGCTGAACCTTTCTGACTCTCCTGCAGTTTTGCATTCTGCTGACGGAGAGCAGTAATCTGTGCGGTCAGCTCAGACAGCTCCGTGCCTTTTTTAGCTAACGCATCGGCTGAGCCTTTCTGACTCTCCTGCAGTTTTGCATTCTGCTGACGAAGAGCAGTAATCTGCGCGGTCAGCTCAGACAGTTCCGTGCCTTTTTTAGCCAGCGCATCGGCTGAACCTTTCTGACTCTCCTGCAGTTTTGCATTCTGCTGACGGAGAGCAGTAATCTGTGCGGTCAGCTCAGACAGCTCCGTGCCTTTTTTAGCTAACGCATCGGCTGAGCCTTTCTGACTCTCCTGCAGTTTTGCATTCTGCTGACGAAGAGCAGTAATCTGTGCGGTCATCTCAGACAGCTCCGTGCCTTTTTTAGCTAACGCATCGGCTGAGCCTTTCTGACTCTCCTGCAGTTTTGCATTCTGCTGACGAAGAGCAGTAATCTGTGCGGTCAGCTCAGACAGTTCCGTGCCTTTTTTGCTTTTATCCGTTATGTCCGCCGTTTTTTTCTGCTTTTTGGGTGTCTTCTCACGCTGTTTTTTCTGAACCGGAGGGGGAGACGACGGCTGTGCCACCGAATCACTGATATCTAACTTTAATATGTCAGATAAAAAATCATCCTGATGTTCCGCAGCTCCGGTAAAAGAGGGGAGCGAAAACAATAAAAGCAAAAAAAAACTGATTTTATTGCCTTTCATCATTGCGCCTTAACCGGAGTGGCCTGGATTTTCCTGTTGTATTCTTCAATAAGAAGCTGTTCAATATCGTTACATTTGTAGTTTATTTTATATTCAAATAACGGCGTAATTGTCTTCTGTACATTCCCGGATACGTTACTTGCAGCGTAAGATTTTGCCTCATTAATGAGGAAATGCATCTCTTTCAGCGTTGTTTTGTATCTCTCATTAAGATTAGCCAGTGCGCTTGCGTTTTTTACACATTGCTTCAGATACTGATACTGTTCTGAATCCACACCCTGAATATCAATATCAGTATTAGTATTAGTATTAGTATTAGTATTAGTATTAGTATTGGTATTGGTATTTATTACTGATGCTTTCTTCAGATGTTTAGCATCACTACATCCCTGCAGGATAAAAACAGACATGCAAAGAATTATTACTGAACTCATCTTTTTCATTTTTTGACCCTTTCAGATACCACCTCAACGTTTAAACGAAAATTTTAATTTGTTTATCCTTGAGATTCAATGCATTACATAACACCAGCTGTACGCGTCCCACGCTTGATCCTGGCAACTTTTCACATTTACGCTTTCTCATTAACCACCAAAGCACAGGAATCGTCCGCACCCTGCAATCCGGTCAGAACATGACAGACTACCTGAAGGGGCCTGACAGGCCCCTTCAGAAGAAAAACATCCTTGATAACAGTTATTATCAGAAGTCATACCGGATACCCAGTATTCCTTCCGCATCTGTCTTAAAGTAACCATCAAAACTGCTGTTTACTTTTGCCTGCACTGACAGTTTCTCAGTCAGCTTTCCGTTGATACCAAACGAAACAGTATAGCGATCAGCCTTCTCTGCATCATAGTGACGGGCTTTCCAGTCATCACGCAGGGTCATTCCCGGCATATCGTTCAGCGTGATATTCCGCCAGATACCTGCCTTCAGCGTCATATTTCCGGAGACTTTTTCTGCCTCAACCCCGGCTTTCAGCCACAGGGCGTCGCCATCATGAAGCTCCACGCTCCGCTCCCGGCCCTGCAGACGATTTCCGTCCACCCGGGCACCGTTCAGTGAAACAGTCGGTGTTATCGACATATCAAGGGGGGCTGCATGCATCTTCCAGCCGCCACGGATACCCGCTGTCAGGATATGGCTTTTTGCCCTGCCGGACAGGTCACTCAGCTCTCCCTGAATAGTGTAATCTTCAGACAGCTCCCGGTATCCGGTCATACCATCCACAAACAGACCACCGGCAAAGGATTTGCCCGCCAGAACATGCACGCCCCACAGGCTGAAATCATCCCGGTAGTCATCTGTGCTGCTGTGCCCCCGGTAAAACTCTGCCCCCATCCCCCACCAGGCATTACTGGCAGCAGACTGACGGTATCCCACATTCAGTCCGCTCTGGTTCAGGCTGAAGTCGTCATATCCACCATGACTGTACCCTGTCATGGCCCATGCACCGCCGTCTGCATCACTGTTATCCACCACCTGTGTCCAGCGGTCAGCACTGTCGCTGAGAATGAACTCACGGGCGGCAAACATGGCACGCGCTTTCTTCAGAAGAGATGTGTTATCCGCGCCCTTAAACAGTGAGCTACCTTTTACGGTAACCTCAGGGCTCTGTCCGGAAACAGCGGAGCCAGATTCATCCGCGCGATGGTTACCATTGTCACCATCCTCAGCAATTTTCCGGATTTCATTTTCCGATACCGGTTGTGCCTGTGAGTCTGCCAGACCGGCGTTATTTTTCAGTTGCCAGTAAACCCTGTTGTTTTTCTCCTGCACCTGCGTATCAGGGGTGTAAACAGTAAAGCCCCGGTTCAGGCTGGCAAAAGAGAAATATCCGTGAGAGGTTCCGCCAGGCGCAGAAACCAGAGTCAGGTCATTTTTCAGTGTGACAGTCTGGTCAAACAGGGAAGACAGGTCCAGTGTGTTATGTCCACCCGTTGCCTTATTCAGGATATCAATCCGGTCACCCGTGTTGTCGGCAGTGCTGACCCCCATGGCGATATTCATACTGCTGGCATGCAGTGTGTTTACCGTCAGCGTTTTCGGCGACCAGTTGTCTGTCACAAAGGAGAGCGTCCCGCCTTTGCTTCTGAACGAATCCAGCGTGGAGCTTTTCGTCATATTCCAGTGACTCCGGCGCGACAACTCCACATGCGAGCCGACATGACCGCTGATATCACCATTAAAGGTTGCGTTCATGATATCCAGTGTCGTCTTCCCGTTCAGGACAGCACTGCCATTAAACACGCTACGGTCTGCATCCTTCACCGCTTCTGATGTGCCTTCTTCCAGCGCAAAGGCTGTGCCGTTACCGTCATTTTTGTCAATAAAAACCCGCCTGTCGCCCAGTGTAACCGTCGAATCTGTTGCCTCAAGCATGGTGTTCAGCGTGGCATTACGACCAAGGCCAAAATCGGTGTTCTTCAGTGATAGCTTGTCAAAGGTAAAGCTCCGGTTCTCCCAGTCCTCCTGACTGAATGACGTGGGCTGAGTCAGAACCGAATGGTCTCCACTGGCAGCCAGTTTGTCAGCCACAGACTGAGTATTGTATGCATGGATAACCGGATGCCCCTGTAGTGTCAGGCGCCCGTTTTCCTGGGTGAATGTACCGGAGATATCCGCAGAGCCATCCATCACCAGGGCACCGGTAACCCCCTCCTGCGGGCGATTATCCACATTCAGGTTGCCTTTCAGCTGTCCGTGGAACAGATACCCTGCAGCATTGAAACGGTCTGCCACCAGTTTCTGTGCATCCCCCTGGTTGTGTCCCACAAACTCCCAGGTGACGTTACTGCTCTGGTCCGTGGGGAAATAACCATAGGTGTTCTGCTTCAGGATGAAATAATCCGTCGTTCTGGTATATGGATTGTCGTACTTATAAAGTGAGCCTACATCACCTCTCCGGGAGTCTGACCAGTTGTTCAGTATCACTTTTTCGGCACGCAGGGCATAATCCAACGTAATGGAAGCCCGTTTATCAGCATTATTCGCCAGCACGGCGCCATAATCTGCCGCCTTCAACTGATGAAACGTCAGACTGTTACCATTAACATCCAGCGTGCCCCCACGATATCCCCATGAGACGGTATCCGGATTTACCTGCCGCTCATCAGTCAGTACCACGGTCGGTCGCCCACTGGCAATATTGACACTGCTGAACGCCTGCACCTGTCCTTTATTGTCCGCCTGCTGGTTCAGTATAACCTTACCGTCACCGACCTTCAGGCCGCCCTCATTAATACCAGTACCCTGTACCGTCAGCGTACCTTCACCAATTTTATGCAGGTTATCGCCCTTAACACCGTTAACCTGCCAGTTTACTGAGGCCTTCTTATCCACAATAATACCGGCTCCGGTCCAGGTACTCCCGTTAGTGGTTGTCACTGTATAGTTATCACGGAACGTCAGAGAACCCGCCCCTTGCGAAACTGAGTCCTTCAGGTCAACCCGACCATTCTGCCCCATGAATATCAGGTTTTTACCGGCATTCAGGTCATTTCCCTGCTGCCCGTGCATGGCATATGTGGTGCTTCCCTGTGTCAGTGCACCAATGCCTGCGTTACTATCATATGTCCATGACAGCGAACTCCCCACCAGTGCATCAAACATGACAGGGGCATCATTATTTTCCTGAATAATCTGTGTAACATAGCCAAGTGGTATTGCAGTTGCGTATCCTTTCCCTGTTGCGGGATTATTGGTTCCATTTATGTCGTTGCGTGACTGCCCCCCCGTATGAACGCCAACCAGAACCCACTGATGGTTCACTGCATCCCAGGCGAAAACTGGTGAACCACTGTCCCCTGCCGTTGGTCGACTGACCATAGTGTCATCAAAAGCGTTAACATTTTTTATGGTATGCCCGAGAAGCTCATAAACCGCACCATAATCACTTAACGTTATGGATGGTACTGCACTGACGGAGGGTAACAGTCCCCCGGTCAGATATGCATATGCTCCATTTATGCTGGTATAACTTTCCTTAGATGTATCTCCGGGAATCTGCGTATACTGGGTCCCTGCCCCAACCCGGTAAAATAGTGGAAACCGTGATGGGTCAGCGATATCTTTATATGATGCGGTGGTAACCGTAGCTGGGGCAACCTCCGTAACAAGTTTACTTAATCGGGGAAGCGCAAAATCTCTGGAGTCCGCCCCATAAGGGTGATCATTACGGCTGACCGACTTATATTCATTATCTCCATCTCCAAACCGGAGGCTATTAAAATGCCAGTCGGAGTTATGCCTCACACTGGCAACATATTGCGGATCGATTAACGTTGATGCACCGTCCGCAATATTAACGGCACTGAAATCAGGCATGGCGGCCTTATCCAGCGTACCAACCAGTTCTCCCCGTTTATTATAAATGGCAATGTCTGTGGCCCCCGGACGGAACGCGCCTTTATTTTCAGCAAAATCACGAAATATCTGATAATCAATTTCCGCACTTACTATGGAGGCACCTGCCGGACCGGAAAGCAGCAGTGGCGATAATAACAATGCAACAGCTTTCAGATGTTTTTTCCCGGTAACCCGGCAGGTGCATTTCCTGGCAAACTCAGATACGGCAATAAAGCCCCTGGCCACGGCACTGTAGCGAAGAGAATAAATTCTGTTCATTTTTAATTAATCCTGAAAAAAATAAAATCAGCACTACTCAGGCATAACGGATAATCACCGTCATCCCTGCCCGCCAGACTGACTGTCCTGTCACCGGTTTACTGAAATGAAGATTAAGAACTGCACCGGAAGAAATCCCGAGTGCATATGCCCCGGAATAAAACCAGCCTTCACCCACCAGGTCCTGATAACCGCTTTCATCAGTAATCACCGGTGAGTCAGACACTCCCGGAACTCCCTGTTTCAGCTGTGTCCAGATACTTTCTGCGGACACTTCACCTTCCGTCATCCGGGAAATGAAGCTCAGCCCGTCGGCGGTGCGCCACGTACTGCTGCCGGGTACGCCGCCATTAAAAACATAAGCATCAGCGCTGTTATTCCCCAGTGTCTGGGTGATTCTGGCACCAAAGCCATCATCTTCTGCCCACGCAAGCGCCCCGAAAGCCTGAACTTCTGCTGCCAGTGTGCCTGCTGTCTGAATGTCCCCGGTGACGCTCAGCGGCAGAACAAGCAGCCCCTGTCCCGGCGTGCCTCTGGCCCACTGAATATAGATTTCGCTTCCGTCACTTCCCTTCAGCTGAATAACTGGAACAATACCTGCACCGGATGTCTCACTCCCCTCAAAAGCACGGGCTGATTTACCGGCAAGCAGCAGAAGGTCATAAGGCGCACTAACCGTCAGATGGGTTCCGTTATCGGTCAGCTCACTGATTTTGTTGCTGAACCCGGTATATCCGCCGGATTTCCACAGCCAGGGCGGAAGGGGGTCATCATAAGGCGTGATAGTGCCTCCGAACTCCACGGCTCCCTGAAAGCCCCCACCGGACTGCCATCCGGTATCAGCAGAAACTTTTCCGCAAATTAATAAAGAAAGAGAAAAGACAATAATAAGTAAAATATCAATTACAGCATCCTGACGCACATCCACTCCCCTCTGAGACTCCTTCACCTGTATTATTCACTCGTGGTGAAATTTCTTTTATTTTTCTGTAAACCTCACTGAAGTCATCTTCCACCATCACATGACCTTCAATTCCCCTGATATGAAGTTCACAAAAAATACCTTTCTGAACGACGAAACTGATGTCTTTTATATTCACCAGAAGATTTCGCCCCTGCCTGCTGACAAAGTGAATAAACACGTCTGCCCCTCAACACAAAAACATGAACAAAAGAATAAAAAACAAAAAAAGTCGAAGTTAAGAAGAAAAACACTGCCGGAGTCTGAAAAATGCGATGTCGGCACATCACTTATCAGAAATAAAATGAAATTACTTAAATGTATTTAATTTTATTTTTCAGGAGTGACTTACTGATTACACAGCTGGCGTTACCTGTACTCACAACAAAATGTATCCACTTTTTCCGGTCTGCCGAAATAAAACCCCTGCAGATAATCCACTCCCAGAGAGCACAGACAGTTCACCTGCGCCTGTGTTTCCACACCTTCTGCCACCGTATCAATACCCAGCTTTCCTGCCAGCCCGACAACACTTTCCACGATATGCCGGGATGTCTTTTCACTCAGAATGTCCTGTGTGAAGCTCCTGTCCATTTTTATATAACTGACCGGGAAGTGCTTCAGGTACGACAGTACGGAACATCCGGTTCCGAAATCATCCAGCGCAAATGCCACTCCGGCATCACTCAGCCGGCTCAGTTTCTCTTCGGTCTGTCTGTCCATGTTAAACGGCTGCTGCTCCGTCAGCTCCAGAACCAGATGTATGCTGTCATGCCCTGCCAGCGCCAGACACATCTGAGTGAACTCACGCTCAGCCAGCAGGGCCGGCGTCACATTCACGGCAAGCCGGAAATCACGCGGCAGTATGGCTTTAACCTCCGAAAGCCCTGCCACCGCACGGTTCAGGATTTTTTCCGTCACAGGCAACAACAGACCGGCAGATTCCACCCGGTTAATGAAATATGCCGGCGGAAGGATTTCTCCCGTCGGCATATGCCAGCGAACCAGAAGCTCTGCACCGGACACAGTAAAGTCTGATGCAGAAACCACCGGCTGGAGATACGGTTCAAACTCCCCGTTACTGAGCGCACGCATCAGTCTGTCTGCGGATACAAAATTACTGTCCATACTGTCGGTCTTCCATTTTATGAACCTCCCGGTCCAGCCCGGTCATCAACAGCATCCTGAAATCCCTGACGCCCACATTCTCTGCCAGCCGGGCATAATGCCAGTACAGCCCCCGTTCACTCTGTTTCAGATTCAGGGGACGGTCTCTTCCTCTCTCAGAAAGGCGTTTCAGTGCCTGTCGTTGTCCGGATGTCAGACGGAATTTACCGGTACGGGCTGTCTTTCTGTTCAGTGCCATGCGGACCGTTCTTTCCAGGCACGTCAGCGACATGCATCCGCTGTACACCGGGCAGATATTTCGCAACACCTTCAGCATTTCCAGCCTTTCCGGCACCAGAACCAGCATTTCACCGGACATTTCTGCCCTCAGTTCACGTATCCAGGACAGATGACGCCCCCAGCCCGCAACAGGCTCTGCACTCAGCGCCACAATAATCAGGCCCCAGCCCTCCCGGACACAGGGATACCCCGGAGGTACACGGTAAACGTTGTGTCCCTGTGCGGACAACAGGTGCCACAGCCCTGTCAGCTCATACCAGCAGGTTCCGGTCAGAAGGATTTTTTGCCTCACACTTACGACCTTCACCACATCAGTACCGCACAGAACATCACCAGTGTCAGCACCAGACATGCCATACAGGTTGCTGCCACACAGACACCAACCACCCACCACATCGGTATTAACACTTTTCGTTGCCGGGCCATCAGAAATACACCACCACCGGTGTCAGATTACCCTGCCAGCGTTTTACCGGCTCCTCAGCACCGGGGAAATTCACCCGCACATCACTCAGGGATGTCACCCAGGCACCGGCAATATGCTGGCTGCCATTCTCCTGTGACAACAGCGACTCAGCGCCCGAAATAAACGCATCAGGACGCGCGGTTAACCCGGCATAGTCCGGAGTCCATTCATAGCCGTTCACCTGCCATAACTGGCGTTTCACCTGTTTTTCAGCCTCCGGCGTCACCTCTCCGCTGACCACGCTCCAGCCCTGACCACCAGTAATATTGTCCTGCCATGCCAGAAGATGGCGCATCGTGAACGTGATTTCCCCGTAACGCACCTGTCCCCGGGCGAGTTCTCCCCGGGCCGCAATACGGGGAGATGATGGCGCCACCTGAAGTAATGTCACCGACGGCTGCAGCCCCGGACGGGCAGTTGTCAGTGATGTGGTATGTCCGCCAAGAATATAAAAATCCTGCCCTCTCCGGCTTTCTCTGACCATGCCGCTTTTACCCGTTGTCAGACCGGCCTGCACGGCGTCTGGTGCACTCATCCGCACAGCACGGGGCTGCCACTGCCAGGAAACTTCAGGAACATACAGCGTGCCGCTGAATTCCGTTACCCCCACAGCCATTCCCTCCTGCCAGTGGCCCGGCGGAATAGTCAGGGGTTGTGCCAGCACACTGGCTGAAGTCAGAAAAAACAGAGCCGGAAACATACCGGACTTCAGACGATGAATAATATTCAGCACCGGACCGTCCTCCTGCTTACTGGTACTCAATACTTACCGGCAGTGACACCCGCCAGCGTTCCGGCATCATGCCGTTCAGACGTAATTCACCACTGCCTGCCACAGTCTGTGCACCATACGCACCTTCAACCTGACGCAGAGAGGCATCACTGAAATGACTCACTCCCGAATAACCACTGATGGTCATTGTCTGCAGCCAGCCGGGGCCTTCGCCACTGAACATCTTCTGCAGAACACCCGGAATATCAGAAGCCTTCATGGCTGTGCTTTCACCAGGCAGACCATTCACATTCAGGTCGTCATACACACCGGCATACGCCGGCTGTCCGTCCTTCACATGGCGCAACACCCCCGCAGCCTGCATTCTGAAAACAAATGTGCCTGCCCGGACGTTATTATCTCCGGTGACAGGCAGCGTCACCTCCGCCACGCCTGGTGCTGTCCATTCAAGCGAAAATCCCTCAGTACCCTTTCCGTAACTGACCCGGGGAGAAAGCCCCTCACGTCCTGCCGGTGTGGTCAGGGTGGTTTTTCCCAGTAAAACGGTCATCGCCGGCAGTGTGACCGGAATTGCCTGCTCACCGTCACGAACACCGCGGCTCTGTTTAACCTCCAGACCTTCATTTCCCTGTCCGACTTTCCATACCCACGGATTACGGGTGCTGGTCACCGGGCCTTCCAGCTTAAGCTCTCCGCTGAAATCTTCTCCCGGCGTGTTCCAGGCCAGTACACAGGAAGGCAGGAGGCTGGCAGCAAACAGAAACAACGTCACCTTTTTCATTTCTCTTCTCTCCTTATATCCCTGCAACCATCACTGTACCGTGACCGTCACATTCAGCCCTGCCTGCCATGCTGCAGGTGTACCCTCCGCCGGCAACCGCAGTTCAAAATCCGACACTACAGAGGCATATGCCGCAGCCAGATTCATCACCCGACCGTCAGCCAGTACCCCCTGACTGATAACCTGTCCGTTATCCACCGCATTCATGCCATTGCCAAAATTCTGATTCATCAGTAACAGAGAAGAGAGTCGGGCTTTCAGCCCCTGTGGCAGCGTTCCTGACTGTACATCCGTCACGCTCTGCCCACTGACCAGCGACATCCCGACCGGTACGGATGCCCCGTCTTCCTGTCTGCCGGCACTGACTGCCATCCCCTGATTCAGGGTGAAAGAAAGCTGTCCTGACACATTTCCCGTCTCCGGATCACGCACCGGGACAGAGGCGCGAAAGTGCTGTGCTGAGGTACCATTTCCTTCCGTCACAGTAAAAAGCTGTCCGTTACTGCTGAAGGTAATAAAGGGGGTGAATCCGGGACCACCGCGCTCAGCCACCTCATACAAATGCCCTTCCAGAAACGGCAGGGATCCTTTGTCACGCAAATTAAAAACCAGTTGCCCGTTCTCTGTACGTGCATCTGCAGTATCCACTGCCCAGGTCTGGTCCGGTGAACTTATTTGCCAGGTCCATTTGGGGGCTTCGTCAGTGACAAAACCATTAAACTGAATTTCGCCGCCATCAAGAATATCTGCATGTGGCGCTGCCGAATAAAACAGGGCCACCGAAATAATGGCTGAAAGAAGGGATTTATAATGATGCGTTATTTTCATCTTTATTTTCTCTGTTTTATCCGGGAGTATTAGCACCCCACCCATTAAACAAACAACTTTTGTCAAAATGTTAAGATAAAATATAATTCAAACATCCTCCCAGTCAAAAAACCGGGAGGATGAAAGGAATTAATTATAAGAAATCTGTACTGTCAGAGGAGCTTTCCATACAGTAGTGGTTGTAACTGGTTTTGTGAAATTTAGTTCCAAAGTTGCACCTTGTTCAACACCAAAACCATAAGAAAGACTATATGCCCGCATATTCATGTCCTCATTATTGCTACGGCTGATACCCCAAACGTTATTTACGTCATTAAATACCGCTGAACTATCAGACGTAACATCCCTCACCTGATCCTCAAGTTCAGCGAGGGCAGGACCACCAAATTTTTCAACTACCTTAGTGGTTGCAAGACCTGACCAGACAAGTAGTGTACCGTTATTAGCTAAACCGCCACTAAATATACCATCAGTTCCGGGAACACCTGCACCATAGGTCTTATAAGTAGTATTTGGTGCTGGCGTTGCCAGTGCCACAGAACCAGCAGCACGACCATTAATTTTCAGAGTGCCAAACTCAGCCCCTTGGTCATCAAAGGCTTTTACTGTAAGAGCAAGTGCACCATTAGTGTTAAATTCTGGTGTAACTGCTGTTCCAGATGAAAGGAAAGAAATAGAAGGAAAAGTATTTGCGATAGAAAAATCAGAACCCGCAACACCGTTCTTCAATTTACCAGCTAAAATTGGAATATCATTATCAGCAGTAATAGTCAAAGTTTGGTTATTATTTGTCAGATCTTGAGTTTTATGAACAAAATCAGATTTTCCCTCACCAATTAACCACATCCAGGTTACCTGACTATTAGCATTAATTTGCCCCCCAAAATTCACCTCACCGCTTGCTGAATTTTCTTGCCATCCAGCCGCCATCGCAGAACCGGATACCACAGCAGAAGCCGCTACAGCCAGTGCAATCAGAGTCTTTTTCATAAAAATAAGTTCCTTTCAAATTTATAAATATGAATATCAAGAAATACACTTTATGTATCAGTAATTCCTCTACCGGAATTACCGCAAAACTATCCCCTGCGGATTCATTTAATTAACCGCATTTCATTAAACACTGTGTTTAACTCAGAATAGCTTTACGTTATTCCCGTCTAAAAATACGGTAAATCCCTTTACCAATCTGACTCATTCCGGAGTCACGGATGTATTGCATTTGTCGTCGGAGATGAATTCTCAGTCTTCCACCTGCAGCGCTATCTGCAGATTTCCCCGGTAACTGACCGGGACTTCCAGCTCTGCCGGTGCATCCGTTCTTAACTCAACCAGCTTCTGTGCCTCAGGTACGCTTATCACCACATCCTCACCCTGCTGTCTGGCACTGAGTGCCACTCTCTTTCCGTCAACCATCAGGGCCGTCTTCAGGGTGATGCGGGCTTCCCCGTTATCCGGCAGCGCCTGCTTCACCGTGATATATGCCAGACCACCGGATGCCGCCCTGGACTCTGCGTTGCGTATGGTCAGAGCGTCGGGAAGAGGCGTTGTGTCTCCACTCCGGTACAGTACCGGGTCTGTCGGTGTGCGGGTCACCTTCACCACACTGTTACCCACCACCTGACCGTTCACTACTCCCAGATACTGTGTTTTCTCGCTGTATTCAGCGGACAGTGCAGACTGAATACTGAACGCACTTAAAACAAGGGCGGCTGCCATCATTGTTTTCTTCATTTATTACCCCTCTGTTCCGTGTTCCGGAGGGCGGTTATTTTTTATCTGCTTTATCTGCTTTATCAGGCAAATTAACCGACGAATCAGATGTCTTCTGCCCGGAAGGGGCCGCAGTCTTTTTCTGGTTAATTGTCCAGGTCTGCAGGCTTCCCCAGTCATTCAGGGAGTCCACTTTCACCACATTTCCCTTCACCTGTACTTCATCACCCGGCATGAACATCAGCAGTTTCTGTGCCGTCTCATTATCCGTGGCAATTTTCTTTCCGTTTCCGTCCAGCAGACTGCCAATCGCAAAAATGTATGGCGTGGTGTTCACCAGCATGGTCCTGCCATCCGGGCGGCTCTGCAGGCTGAGCCCTTCCTCTGCCCCCTTGCGGCCTTCAAGCAGTGCCTTCGGTCGGTAGAACAGTTTCAGCTTCGTGCGCAGCGCCACCGCAATACCGCTGCCCTCCAGAGCCGGCGGAATATCCTGCAGGTTCAGCCAGTACACCGACTCCTTGTCTTTCGGCAGATGGTCCGAGGCCATGATGATACGCAGTGTCTGCTGACCATTCGGTTTCACCTTGAAGAAGGACGGTGTCACCACAAAAGTCGGACGGGTGTCCTTCTCCACGATATTGTCCACCCAGGCCTGACCACCAAAGGTACGCTCCTTGTCATTGTTGGTGACCGTGATGGTCAGTGCATCCTTATCCCCGCGGAAGATATAGCGGGTCTGGTCTGCCGCCAGGGAAGCCATCGCACTCTGACAGGTCATCATCAGCGCCAGCGTCATTCCCAGTGCTTTTGTCACCCGGTTAGTGAAAAACGTCGTTACTGCGTTACGCTTACTCACACGTAATCTCCTGTAGTTTCTCAGTATCCTGCAGTTTCGCCGCAGGTATCCGGCACTGGCCCAGGGTGATATCACCCGGCGCATCCACCGTGTTAATCATCAACACACCATTGTTGGCCACAAAGCCCAGCGGTGTGTTCTTACTGTCACGTGCCCAGGTTCCCCCCGGCACAAACTCACCGTCACGCTGCTTCACCTGCAGCAGGTAACGCTTAACTTTCAGGGCATCAAACGGCATCCAGACCACCGCCTTGTCCGTCGGCACCACCTTCTGACTGGTGTTCGTCAGTTCGGTGCTCAGCGGCAGTGTGCCCGCATCAATCGTCACCGTGTTCCAGTCATAGCTGTTCAGCGGTACCACCAGGTTGCCGTCACTGTTTGTCTGTCCGTCACCGGACGTCACCTTCACTCCGGGTGTATCCTTCACGTTCACCACGGCCACGGTATCCCCGGTCGTGCGGCTGAACATGATGTCTTTCGCCGCCGGCACTGCCAGTACAGAGCCACTCGCTGACACAGAGCCACTGGTGCCTCCGGATGAGGACTGGTTCAGAGCCCCACTCAGGTAAGCCCGGTCACCGCTGTACGACGCATTCAGATAACTGCTGGCACCACCATCACTGTCACGACCACCGCCCAGACCATAACTGAAACGGTCATTCAGCGAGCCGGAAAGCCCCGTACTGAAGCCTGTGCCACCGTCTTTACTCGTGCTCACCGACGTGCTGCTGCTGTAGCGACGGTCAAGCAACATGAACGGCACCGAAACAGAAGCGGATGCTGACCAGTTATTTTCACCTTCCGCATTCCGCGAACCGGTCCAGCTGAGATTCACGCCAACACCTTCAATCTGCGTGCTCAGCGTGCCGGTCACCCCTCTCTCCTTACCGCTGTCCTTTTGCTGGCGATGAGCACTGATTGCAGAGGCCGGGTAATAACTCCGTTGCCAGCCGGACAGGGACAGACTGAACAGACCACCCACAGGCTGACTGATACCGGCACTCCATTCATCCTTCACCCGGCGCCCCTGGTTCACCTGGCTGTACACTTCCGACGGATTAAAGGAAGACATGTCTTCGTATTCTTCACTTCGTCGTGACCAGCTCAGGCGCAGACCCGTGTTGGTGGTTTCCAGTTGTTTGCTCCAGGCCAGTTGCACCTTGTTACCGCTGTGGCTGCCATCGCGATATTTCGCTGACGCATATGCCCCATCAACTGACACAGCCCCCAGCCAGCCAAGCCCCACCACCATACCGGCACTGGCACCTTTCCAGTCCTGGTTAAACACCAGTCCCGTACGCAGTGTCAGATTCTCCAGACCATAACCGTATGACGCTGCAAACACCGCACCATCCATATCACTGTCATCGTCAGGCAGACCTGCAGCCAGGTTAAACTCATGCTCTCCCGGACTCAGCTGACCATTCATCACCGCCAGCGGAAAGACCTGGGTCTGCTCACGCCCGTCCTCACCGGTAACCTTCATGGTCACATCCCCACTGGTGTACAACGGTACATCCGTGATGGAGAACGGCCCGGCAGGCACCATTTCTGAATACAGCAAGCGTCCGTTCTGTGTCAGCGTCACCCTCGACGGCCCGTTCGCAATGCCGCTGAACACCGGGGTGTACCCCAGGTTGCCCGGCTTCATGCTGTTGTTCCGGCTCAGTGACACCCCGTACGTCCCCGTGCTACCCAGCATGCTGTCACCGGTGGACGTCTTCCCGACCAGAAGGTCTGCGCTTAACAGACGAATGGCACGGCTTGCTGTAAACATATTTATCGTGGCGGAATTCTCTCCGCCGTCACCCGTGCTGGCCGTGGCCGAAGAACTCACCACCCAGTGCCCGATATTGGCCTTCAGGTCCGCTGAGCCAAAGGCCGAGGTGTTATTACGGCCGGTGTTGGCGTTCGCGTTATAGTTCACGCGAAATGCACTGGTCCCGTAATCCCAGTCCACGTTCTCCGGCATCTTCACCAGTCCCTTCTGGGGAATGGACAGCGCCAGACTCTGGGTGGAAACATCAAAATCCACCTTCACTGACGGGGCTTTTGTCAGCACATAGCACTGCCGTGTGGCGTTATATCCCTCACGAAAGTAATCTGCACTGACGTAAATCCCGGCCTTCGTCAGCCATGCCTCTGTCAGACACAGTTCATTACTGTCCTGTGGTGTCACATCCAGTATCTGTTTCCCGGCCTCCTTCCCGTTCAGGGACAGGTCAACCAGATAACGCCCCGGTGCATAGCTGCCGTTCAGGGCTGCCCAGACTTCCGGATTAACCCCGGCACCACCCTGGATAAAAGACATATCCAGTTTTTCACCGGCAACTGTCGCAACACTGGCAAACACCGCCGATATGGCAAGCGCCAGTGCAGCACGGCGAAAAAATACCGGAGGCATATTTCTGGCGACTGATTTTGTTTTTACACGCACACGCATTCACTCCGTTACTGATACGTGACCACAAAGGTCAGTGCGCCTGTGTATTCCCCCGCTTTCACGTTCGCCGGAAACACCGGCTGCGCACGAAAACGGAACTGTCCCCTGGCAGCAAATGCCACCGGATAATTCACCGAATGATTCTCCTGTGTCAGACGTCCGCGATAATCAGCCTCTGCATCCACCGCCCGTACATCCACGCGAATACCATCACCGGCACCGCGGGTGACCACGCCCCCGGCGTCCAGCTGTCCCGGATTGCCAAAATCCAGAGTGGCGACCTGCCCTGCCTTAAAGGCTGAGCAGCCCTGAACCGTGGCACCGGATTCATACAGACGCACAGTGAAGTCACGCGGAGGCACAGACGCCCCCGTGGACTTGCGGTAAGTCCCGAATGTCAGCCGACCACTGTTGCCGGTGCTGTCCGCATCCACCACCACATGACAGGCCGAAGCCACCACGTCAGCACTGAATACGGTTTTCTGAACAGCGGCGTGAGAAACCCCGCCCCCTGCCAGAAGCAGAAGTACTGAAAGCGATAAATTTTTCATGCAACTGTTATCCCGTATATGGAATACCGGCTTCTGATATATAAAAAGGAACCAGCCTGTTTACCGCCTGATGGGTACGCTGAATACGCCCGAGAGCACCAGAGAAATATCCCTGAGAAACCCCATGTCGTTCACAGGCCTCCCTTCGGGTATAACCCAGAACCAGAAAATCCCTCAGCGCATTAAGAACCTTTTCACTGTGAACCGGAGATATTTCAGCTAATAACCAGAACTGGCTCTCTGACATTTTTCCGGGCGACAAAGTACACCCGTGCTTCTTGCTCAGATACAGGTCACTGCTGTTCATTTATATCTATTCCAGAAATATAACCAGACAAAAAAACGACACAAATCCGGATAACAAAAACGTATTCACTCTGCTGCCGTCCTGTTTTCTGCGGTGAAGACTATCACGGTGTTTTATAGCAAAAAACATTAATTTCACGATCTTTATAACTGAAATAAAGAACAAAAACAGCATAAACAACCAAACGAAAGCCAAAGATACAGCACAAACCACCAAAAACAAACCAAAATACAGATAAAAAGATCGTCGTTTTTGTAAGCATCAATATTGAATTCTGAACGAACTTTTTATGTTAATTTGGATTTTCATCAAAAAACAGATCATGCTTTTCATATAAAAAATGAATTTAGAATCACAGGAAATATTAAAGTGGGAAATTAAAATAACAGAAGGAAATATACGCATAATCATCTGCAGGTTAATAACGTAATCAATAACCAGAAACATTGTAAAAAACATGTTATATAGTTGATTTTTTATGTGTTTTATAAGAATCAAAAGTGGGCGTGGAGGAGGGAGTCAGAGGCAGGTTATAATAAAGTGAATATTACAGATAAGGATGTAAACAGAAATGAAGAAAACGCAGATACTGTCTTTTATTCAGGAGATAAACACGCCATGCAGAACAACTGATATTTCTTCACATTTTGACATGAGCACTTATCAGGCCCGCCATTACCTTATGTGTCTTGAAAAAGAGGGAAAAATAAGACGTACACCTCTTCGTCGTGGTGCCCGTACTTTATGGGAGGTGGTCAGAGAAACAGAAAAGCATCAATGAAAAAACATGCATTTTTTCAGCATAAACCGTATTGACTGGTCACCTAAAAAGTAAACGGGATTTAACAACTGAGTGCTTATATTGTTACTTTACGGCGTTATCTGAAATGTTGGCTAATCAGGAGTCTTTTTATACCACTCTCAGATACAGATTACTGATGCAGTATCCCAAAGCTTCAACTCTGACAGCGCTGCAATTTTAGGGGTTACAGCTTTATATCACTAACAATAGCACCGACGCACACTTCAGCTATATCAATGCCACATTTTCTGACCCATGGTCCCTTTGGCATCATTAACTGTAATGTCCTGATAAACAACCACTGGAAAAAAGATTGTCAATTCGTGTAATCGTACTGAAGAGAATGTCGTATAAATATTCAGCTGACAAAACGTACAACAGTCCATAAAAATCAACAGAAGCAAAGATGATTCATCCAGCCATCTACGAAAAATTGTTGCCATAACCAGTGGCTATGGTCATCCTGCGTAACTTCGTTAAATACCCAAAACATTTGCCCTCAGGTGATGAAGTTCGTCGATATCTCTCCTGTCTGAGTGGTGTGTAAAACAGATCGCCAGCAGACGCAGCCAGTGCTCCACCGTTTGCGGAACAAAACGCCGGACCGCACGGATCCGGCATAAGCGTTCCTGTCATGATAAAGTCATTATGTTGCGTCCTCCTCACTCCAGGTCCCGGAGCAAATCTGGCTGGTACCTGTAAACAGACTTTGTACATGCCGCCCGGCAATAAATCCCCGTACCACAGGTTTCACAGAACTTCTTCCCATGAAAAAACTGGCCGCACATCACACAATGCCACTCCAGCACGACCGGTAAGGGCAGTAAAAACATCGCCATATCCTCAATGTAAGGGGGGGACTTTTCCGGATTCAGCACCACACAGGCTGCCTTCTGTTGCGCACTCAGGGCATGTAAATCGTGCTCAAACCACGCCTCCTGAGCATCTGTCTGCAAAATCAACCGTCCATGACAGGAAAGGCAGAAACAATGCCTGATATTTCTGCTGAGCGCAGACTCGGCACTGATAATGTGCTCACCCGGCGTGATCCCAAGCCCCGTTTTTATAGTGTTCATCCAGCTACCACCTCCTCACTGAAGTGCCCTGTATGACAGTGTGTACAATAGCGTTCCCCATAATAATCGTGCTGACATTGTCTGCAGTACCAGCGGGCTTTACGCACCACGGGTAAGGCATCCGGTACGAATTGCTGCAGACGTTTAATCAACAGTAATTCTCTGCATTCCGGCCTGACATAAGGGCACTGCTGACCGTGAGCCGTCAGCCCGTCGTCAGTGTGTTCAAACCAGGGCCGTTCGGTGTCGTATTGAGGGTGGTATCTGAGCACACTGCCGCAAAGGTGGCAGGTGTAGCGATCGTAAGGTGCAGTCTGTGCGGTACGGGCGCCCGTCAGACGTCCGTTGCCATCAAGTGCGAGAAAAGATTTTGCGTACATAGTCATATTCCTCAGTCGCCAGACGACACGCAGGCAACAGCCGTCCCGGTACGGGCAGCGTGGTCAGGTGTGAATAGCGGTTTTCAGTTCAGTCTCAGAAGGGAAAATCAGTGTGGTCGCTGTGAACGCGTCATCACACTAAGGTCAGATAAGTCGTCTGTCGGGCTCAGCCACGACTGCAGCCAAAGTTGCGCTCACCGGTGCCGTAAGCTTTGGTACTCTCCTTCGCCAGATAGTCAGCACGTTCCAGCACCTGCTGAAAGCCGGTGTCATCATTACGCGCCAGCCACACCGCCGGCGTGTCAGGAAAATGCGCCAGCGTGGTATGATCTCCGGCATCCACCCCCAGGGCACTGCACCAGGCCTGTTTAATCATCCCGGTCAGTGATCCCGGAGCGCGGTAATCGCCGGCACGACACCAGGTATCCCGGTTGACCAGCAGCAGGAGGTGATAGTGTTTTTTGCCTTTAAGCTCCCCGAATTCCCGGGCCCAGGCATAATGCAGGGTCGTGGGATGTACGCGTTTACCTTCACGGCGCTTACGCTTCTGGTAAGCGTCGATTCGGGCTTTCAGGGCATTGATGAAGCGGGATATCACAGCTGCGTCAGTGGCTGCCGGTACATCCGGGAGACGCAGGTCAACCCGAAGTGCCGTCAGGCGGGGATGAACATCCAGTGCGCGCAGCACCGTCTCACGGATACGTTGTTGCCAGAAGGGGTTGTATTTGTAGGTCATGGTTAAATCTCCGTATGGTTCATACGGAATAACCACGCTGTAAAAAATGCGAAGAGCCCCTGAAGTTATCTCCAGCAGGCAATGTCTCATGCACTCTGTGATAACCCGAACGGTCGTCTCCGGACTAACGATTGAATTACCGGCGTTGTTTTTTTAATGTAAAAAACTGGTTACGGATTGTAGAGCTGTCGATCCTTCCGGTTATTACCGGAAGACCGATCGTCTGCTCTGTCTACTGACGTTACTGCTGGTGCTGATTCTGGTTACCGTTTCAGGCGTCAGTGTATTTGTACTGTTGCAGTAGGTTACTGGGGAGGGATTATCAGGAATCGGCGGCGCAGAGCGACCCGCTGCGTTTGTTGTGCCAGACAGTAACGCACCGGCCCCCCGGTAAATACGAGAAAACCTCAGCAGATACAGGCCGGTAATGCCTGAAAATCAGCCCATTACTGCCCACGCCTCAGGCACCATTCCCTTTTGATTTCGAATTCTTTGTTGCCGCTATACCGCTTAACGTTCCCGGTATTATCCTGGTTCCTGACAACAGGAACATATTCAGCTTTTAACAACCTGAGAAAAGCCCCAAAAGAATCACACAGAGCAGATAACACCTGGCGCAATTCCGCTGTGATTGCCGAACGTTCAGGTGACATATTTCCAGACTGAAGCGGGAACGCGATCGTAAAGTTTGTTCATGGTCAGTTCTGCCAGCCGGTGATCGACCGCAGAATTGAAGGCTTCCATCTCTGCAGGGGTGAGTTTATAACGAGTGTGGGAAATCACTTTTTCCAGCGTCTCCCGGGATGAACAACGACGGAACTGATACAGCCAGTCTTCTTTGGTTTTAACTTCCATTAGCCTCTTATCACTTTATGCTGCAATTAACGTGATACTGTCAGCATACCGCACCAGACTGGCATTCTGGTACCCTCCCCAAACTCATTACTCCCATGCCACCACTTAACCGGTATCTCAGACTGTCACTCACCAGGTCGGATACGTTTACCTCTCAGACGGATGCTTAATACACTCTGTTCACGTGTGTTGCAGGTACGTTTTATATACGCAGGTTATACGCCAGCTATCAGGGACAGTCATGTGGGTACAACGCAATCTGTTGCTACTGCGTTCTCATGCCCACTGATGACACTCACAGTGTTTATTTCACATATATGAACTTATATATTTGATCTCATGTGTTTGATCTCTCTTATATATTTATAATACCAATCAGACAGTCTTATCCCATCGGTGATACCTGTCCCTGCCCACCGGACACGGGCTGCCCCACCGTAACCGCCTCGTAAATAACTCTGCAATTATCAGAACGACGGCATTCCCCTCATCCTTCCGAAAATCATCCCTTCTCTGTCGTGCGTACGCGCGAGAAGCATCGTTTCGCGGTAGCCACCGGGTACCCCAGCATCATGCTCCCTGTTTATCTCCCGGCAGGAACATTCCCCTACTCATTTTTTACGTTTCTCCCCGGTTGTTATGCCGGTGAAGGTGGTCCGTCGTTTTCATCACCAACGCCGGTTGAGATTAACAACATCCGGAGGAACATTTTCATGAATACCCCAGTTTCGCTGATGGATGACCAGATGGTCGACATGGCGTTTATCACTCAACTGACCGGCTTAACCGATAAGTGGTTTTACAAACTCATCAAGGATGGTGCCTTTCCGGCCCCCATCAAACTCGGCCGCAGCTCCCGATGGCTGAAAAGTGAAGTGGAAGCCTGGTTGCAGGCGCGTATTGCACAATCCCGTCCGTAATTACTGACCATTACCCGTTCAACCGCAGCGAATACACTATCCGGCCTCCGGAGGCATTTTGCTGCGTGCTAAAGGAGAGAATATTATGCAAAAACTTGAAAACCGGTGTGATCTGCTGCTCACCCAGCATCAGAAATGGATGGCAAGTGTAACCCGGTTTATTGTCGCTCATGGAATGGGCTCTCCGCATCTTCATGGTTATCACCGCCTGACCCTGGCCCACTTTTTTCTGCCGGAAAAAGGCACCATCATCTCGGTGGCACCACAGGGACTCTATCAGGTCGTCAACCCGGGAACGCCACCGTTCATTCCTGCCATTCAGGAAGGGTTAATGACCAGCATTCAGACTCATGAAATCATGCTGCTTACACATTTTAACCTGGGTGGTGTTTTACTCAGTGAACTACATCGTCTGGGAGAAAGCCGACTGGCAAACAGGCTGAACAGTCTGCTCCGGCGTTTTGACGATCGCGATCTCTACCACACCCTGATATGGCTGTGCTGGTATGATCTGATGTGCGCCCACTCCATGCAGCCCTGGACTGAAGAGTTAAAGCATAACTCACACGCAGAACTTGAAAGCTGGGCTGTGGCGCGCAAACGGGAAAAGCGCGAGCTTGAACTGATGATTGACGAGTACCTGTTATACGCCTGTTGATTCATAACACTCCCGGGGTTCCTTCCTCATCGTTGCACACAACCGGACGGCCATCTATGGCAATCCGCCAAATGACCATCTCCGCATTTCGTTCTGCTGAAAACGGTACGTAGTCAGTGATACCGGAATTTCCGGAGAGGGTCGCAGGCATATTGTTTCTGTGCAATTCATGGTTATTTACATTGGATGCAGTGATTGCTGCATCCAATGCTATCGGAGATATATTAACCAACAAATGGTTCCCCAAATCGTATTGATATTTATTTTTCAGCAGGTTCAATTTTTTATGGCTGCCGTGAATTCAGAAGCACAAATAACCAATCATCCCTGCAACAACAGCAATATACGTCAACTGAACAATAACGATTTTTTCTTTACAGAATTCCATACACTTCCCCCCCTCTGAAAATCAGTCATCAACTCACCAACACATCTTCTGAAACTTGTATTAAACTTATTGCTTAAATAGATGATATAACATCTCTTCCATTACACGGAACCAGCGAAAACTGTCGTTTTGGCAATCTTAACAAGATCATTTATCGGTTAATTTCATCAGTAAACAATGTAATATCACATTGATAAAATGAACATTCAGGGTAAGATGATAAAATTCATATAAAAAACATTACTGAAGATTATTTATTTCATACAGATAAACGATAAAATACAAGAGAGTATATTTCTCAATGCAAGAGTCAATTATTCATCTCCACTGGCGATCACGGTCAGCACACAAACACAGTGAATCCTCCTGCTTAGTCATTGCGTATCAGAAACTAAAAAACAAAAGATTCTGCAAACAACGTGACATTTTTTATGACATTTCCCGAATACAGGTATATCAATAAACGGTAGTCAGCGTTGAATTAATAAGTCTTACAGGGTTATACATATATTATAAAACCACTCAACGACCATCATCACCTGACTATTGAGCAGGAGTACCGTCTGTATAAACCCCTCAATAATAACACCTGTTATTAAAATAAGAATACTGTCAGCAGTTAATTATTAACACAACACCAGTCCACTCTATCTGTTCTTTTAACTCAACCGGCGTCGAAAATATTGCCTGATTAGTGCATCATAGCCTTCTTTTTTCTTTCCCGACCATCAAAACAAACACAACACTCACAACCACAAACAAAACAGAATCAAAACATAAAATTAACAACACCAGTCAGCAGGAAAACACTGAATATTGAGGTGTACTGTAACCTGGACAGCGCATACGGCACATGTGATCAACACAGCCCATTCTTTTCCTGCATCCCCAAAACGCAGAAAAGACAACAGTAACCAGATGAATATAAAAGAAAAAATGATTTTTCACCATTATAAAAACAGCAATGTATCTTTATATAAAAACACTGATAACATGACACAAACATTTAAAAACACAAATAAATCACAACAAAAACATTTGATAATCACTTAGTGACTAAATACAATTGAGACGATTTTGTTATAAGAGAGGCGCCATGGAGTGAGATAATGAATAACGAACAGATGCTTATCAAATGCAAAGATCCCCGTAAATGTCGGTTTTATGCCGAATATCTGAATCACAAATACCCCAATGAATTCCCTCAGTTTGCGCCTGACAACCCACAAAACTGTATCAGAAATGTTAATGTATTTTTAAAAGAAAAGTATTGTAATACTTCAGACAATTCTTTTGGTGTTTTTGATACGACTGCAGAAGAAGCACTCAACAACGAAATTAATGAGCTTGAAATTATTGCCGGGCAGGCAATACTGCCTGAAGAGAGTTTTCTCTGGTTGAAAACTGACGAACTTGCGACTTTCTTTACCTGGACAACTATTTATCTGTCGAAGGAAGACCATACAAATTTCCCGGAAACAAACCATAATTCATCAGAAATAAAAAACGGAATTGAAGTCAGAAAAATACGAACAGTTACCAATGAAACGTTAAACACTTACAAAAAAAGCAATCTTCCGGATAATCCATCATCCCATAACGAACGAATAAAAGTAATCATTTCATATTTTGATTCCTGCCATTCTTTAATTAATAAAAATGAAAAAAGCATATACCTCGAGGAACTCAGGCTAGCGTGGCTTAAAAAGAAAGGCGCTTGTCAAAAGTTTAAGTGGCTCCTTCCTGACGATGATGAAATGTGTCAGTGGTTCTGGACAAGACTGAAACAAAAACAGGATGAAACGCCTCCGGTACATAACTCAGTGACCCGGTGGTTCATACCATCTTCAACGAAAGAATATTATCTTGCCTCCCTCGTCGCCTTTGCTTTATGGAAAGAGGCACCTGATACCATTGAACTGTTCAGAACACGAATAAATCATGCCTGGCATCAGAAAAAACAAAAGGACAAATATCGGAGTGATGGTAAAAAGGCCATTAATATACATATAAGAAGCAATGCGAAAGAAATGCTTGATGAACTCAGAACTGTTTACGGTCTGAGAACAGGAGAGTTTTTTGAAATGCTGATTACAGAGAAATATCTTGAACACAAGCGAAGGAAGTAATTCATTACCTGTTACATTCTAAATAATCTCAGACAGATATTATCTCCGTGAATCCCCCGCCACCTTTCCGGTGCGCGGGGTTTTGTCTTTTTTCACCGGGAATACATATATGAATCCGTCTGATGCCATTGAGGCAATTGAAAAACCACTTTCTTCCCTGCCTTACTCGCTTTCCCGTCACATCCTGGAACATCTGCGCAAACTCACCAGTCACGAACCCGTGATTGGCATTATGGGTAAAAGCGGGGCCGGTAAATCCTCACTCTGTAATGCGCTGTTTCAGGGGGAGGTCACACCGGTCAGTGATGTTCACGCCGGCACCCGGGAAGTGAAGCGTTTCCGTCTGAGTGGACACGGTCACAGCATGGTTATCACTGACCTGCCCGGGGTGGGCGAGAGCCGGGAGCGGGATGCAGAGTATGAAGCTCTGTACCGTGACATTCTGCCCGAACTGGACCTGGTACTGTGGCTGATTAAAACCGATGACCGTGCCCTGTCTGTGGATGAGTATTTCTGGCGACACATCCTGCACCGGGGACATCAGCAGGTGCTGTTTGTGGTGACGCAGGCCGATAAAACGGAGCCCTGCCATGAATGGGATATGGCCGGTATTCAGCCTTCTCCCGCACAGGCACAGAACATTCGCGAAAAAACGGAGGCGGTATTCCGTCTGTTCCGGCCCGTACATCCGGTTGTGGCCGTATCGGCCCGCACCGGCTGGGAACTGGATACGCTGGTCAGTGCGCTCATGACAGCGCTTCCCGACCATGCCGCCAGTCCCCTGATGACCCGCCTGCAGGACGAGCTGCGCACGGAATCTGTCCGCGCTCAGGCCCGTGAACAGTTTACCGGTGCGGTGGACCGGATATTTGACACGGCGGAGAGCGTCTGTATTGCCTCTGTTGCATGCACGGTTCTGCGTGCCGTCCGTGACACGGTGGTCTCTGTTGCCCGCGCTGTATGGAACTGGATTTTCTTCTGAACACTCTGCCAGGGGAAATGCCTGATTACATTGCGTTAACCAACTGAAAACATGACACAAACACCTCATACCCCTCCTGTTTCTCTTGCGTGGTCGCCTTGTTATTAATAGAATAAAACGATCGATAAAACAGGTATCGATCGTTACTATCGATCGTTTATAGTGGTTAATGGCCTGCGAAAAGGCAGCTGAATCTCTTCATCATGCAGAACGGAATTGCACACAACGGACTGATACTTCTCTGGCGGATGAGAGAGGGGAAGCATTTATGTCCGGGAAAAACCACTTTATCTGACCATGCTGTTTTGTACCTGCCGGTATCCACATTTGTGGGTACCGGCTTTTTTATTCACCCTCTGTAAGGAAAAGCTGATGAAACGACATCTGAACACCAGCTACAGGCTGGTATGGAATCACATTACAGGCACCCTGGTGGTGGCTTCCGAACTGGCACGCTCACGGGGAAAAGGCGCCGGTGTGGCGGTTGCTCTGTCTCTTGCTGCTGTCACGTCAGTCCCGGCACTGGCTGCTGACACGGTTGTACAGGCGGGAGAAACCGTGAACGGCGGAACACTGACAAATCATGACAACCAGATTGTCCTCGGTACGGCCAACGGAATGACCATCAGTACCGGTCTGGAGTATGGGCCGGATAACGAGGCCAATACCGGCGGACAATGGATACAAAATGGCGGTATCGCCAACAACACTACTGTCACCGGTGGTGGTCTTCAGAGAGTGAATGCCGGAGGAAGCGTTTCAGACACGGTTATCAGTGCCGGAGGCGGACAGAGCCTTCAGGGGCAGGCAGTGAATACCACTCTGAACGGCGGTGAGCAGTGGGTACATGAAGGCGGGATTGCAACGGGTACCGTCATTAATGATAAGGGCTGGCAGGCCATCAAATCCGGCGCAGTGGCAACCGACACGGTTGTGAATACCGGCGCGGAAGGGGGACCGGATGCAGAAAATGGTGATACCGGGCAGTTTGTTCGCGGAAATGCCATACGCACCACCATCAATAAAAATGGTCGTCAGATTGTGGCTGCTGAAGGAACGGCAAATACCACTGTGGTTTATGCCGGCGGCGACCAGACTGTACATGGTCGCGCACTGGATACCACGCTGAATAGGGGGTACCAGTATGTGCACAACGGCGGTACGGCGTCTGACACTGTTGTGAACAGTGACGGCTGGCAGATTGTCAAGGAAGGTGGTCTGGCGGATTTCACCATCGTTAACCAGAAAGGCAAACTGCAGGTGAACGCCGGTGGTACAGCCACGAATGTCACCCTGAAGCAGGGAGGCGCACTGGTCACCAGTACGGCGGCAACCGTCACCGGCAGCAACCGTCTGGGCAATTTCACTGTGGAAAACGGTAATGCTGACGGTGTTGTTCTGGAGTCCGGTGGTCGCCTGGATGTACTGGAGGGCCATTCAGCCTGGAAAACACTGGTGGATGACGGCGGTACCCTGGCAGTGTCTGCCGGTGGTAAGGCAACAGATGTCACCATGACATCCGGTGGTGCCCTGATTGCAGACAGTGGTGCCACTGTTGAGGGGACCAATGCCAGCGGTAAGTTCAGTATTGATGGCATATCCGGTCAGGCCAGCGGCCTGCTGCTGGAAAATGGCGGCAGCTTTACGGTTAATGCCGGAGGACTGGCCAGCAACACCACTGTCGGACATCGTGGAACACTGACGCTGGCCGCCGGGGGAAGTCTGAGTGGCAGAACACAGCTCAGTAAAGGCGCCAGTATGGTACTGAATGGTGATGTGGTCAGTACCGGCGATATTGTTAACGCAGGAGAGATTCGCTTTGATAATCAGACGACACCGGATGCCGCACTGAGCCGTGCTGTTGCAAAAGGCGACTCCCCGGTAACGTTCCATAAACTGACCACCAGTAACCTCACCGGTCAGGGTGGCACCATCAATATGCGTGTTCGCCTTGATGGCAGCAATGCCTCTGACCAGCTGGTGATTAATGGTGGTCAGGCAACCGGCAAAACCTGGCTTGCGTTCACAAATGTCGGAAACAGTAACCTCGGGGTGGCAACCACCGGACAGGGTATCCGGGTTGTGGATGCACAGAATGGTGCCACCACAGAAGAAGGTGCGTTTGCCCTGAGTCGCCCGCTTCAGGCCGGCGCCTTTAACTACACCCTGAACCGTGACAGCGATGAAGACTGGTACCTGCGCAGTGAAAATGCTTATCGTGCTGAAGTCCCCCTGTATGCCTCCATGCTGACACAGGCAATGGACTATGACCGGATTCTGGCAGGCTCCCGCAGCCATCAGAGCGGTGTAAGCGGTGAAAATAACAGCGTCCGTCTCAGCATTCAGGGCGGTCATCTCGGGCACGATAACAACGGTGGTATTGCCCGTGGGGCCACGCCGGAAAGCAACGGCAGCTATGGCTTCGTCCGTCTGGAGGGTGACCTGCTCAGAACAGAGGTTGCCGGTATGTCACTGACGACAGGAGTGTATGGTGCTGCAGGCCATTCTTCCGTTGATGTTAAGGATGATGACGGCTCCCGTGCCGGCACGGTCCGGGATGATGCCGGCAGTCTGGGCGGATACCTGAATCTGGTACACACGTCCTCCGGCCTGTGGGCTGACATTGTGGCACAGGGAACCCGCCACAGCATGAAAGCGTCATCGGACAATAACGACTTCCGCGCCCGGGGCTGGGGCTGGCTGGGCTCACTGGAAACCGGTCTGCCCTTCAGTATCACTGACAACCTGATGCTGGAGCCACAACTGCAGTACACCTGGCAGGGGCTCTCCCTGGATGACGGCCAGGATAACGCCGGTTATGTGAAGTTCGGGCATGGCAGTGCACAACATGTGCGTGCCGGTTTCCGTCTGGGCAGCCACAACGATACGAGCTTTGGTGAAGGCACCTCATCCCGTGACACCCTGCGCGACAGTGCAAAACACAGTGTGCGTGAGCTGCCGGTGAACTGGTGGGTACAACCTTCTGTTATCCGCACCTTCAGCTCCCGGGGGGACATGAGCATGGGGACAGCCGCAGCCGGCAGTAACATGACGTTCTCACCGTCCCAGAATGGCACGTCACTGGACCTGCAGGCCGGACTGGAAGCTCGCATCCGGGAAAATATTGCCCTGGGCGTTCAGGTCGGTTATGCCCACAGCGTCAACGGCAGCAGCGCTGAAGGTTATAACGGTCAGGCCACGCTGAATGTGACTTTCTGACAGAACCATCGCCTCTTTGTGGTCCCGGTCATCATGATCGGGACCCGGACCGGCGCAACGGATATTCAACGCCACATTCGCTGGCATTAACAATAACATGATATTCATCACGGAGTGACTATGTTACAGATAGTCGGCGCGCTGATCCTGCTGATAGCAGGATTTGCCATTCTTCGCCTTTTGTTCAGAGCATTAATCAGCACGGCTTCTGCGCTGGCAGGGCTTATATTGCTGTGTCTGTTCGGCCCGGCCTTACTGGCTGGCTATATCATCGAACGCATAACCCGGTTGTTCCATATTCGCTGGCTGGCAGGCGTATTTCTGACGATTGCCGGAATGATCATCAGCTTCATGTGGGGACTTGATGGTAAACATATCGCGCTGGAGGCTCACACCTTTGACTCTGTGAAATTTATTCTGACCACCGCTCTCGCCGGTGGTCTGCTGGCTGTTCCCCTGCAGATCAAAAACATTCAGCAGAACGGGATCACACCAGAAGATATCAGCAAGGAAATTAACGGGTATTACTGCTGTTTTTATACTGCCTTTTTCCTTATGGCGTGTTCTGCATGCGCACCATTGATCGCGTTACAGTACGATATTTCACCGTCACTGATGTGGTGGGGCGGGTTGTTGTACTGGCTGGCTGCATTAGTGACGCTGCTATGGGCGGCCAGCCAACTCCAGGCGCTGAAAAAACTGACCTGTGCCATCAGCCAGACACTGGAAGAACAACCGGTGCTCAACAGTAAATCGTGGCTGACCAGTTTGCAAAACGATTACAGCCTTCCTGACTCACTGACGGAGCGCATCTGGCTGACGCTCATTTCTCAACGGATTTCCCGGGGAGAGCTGAGGGAATTTGAACTGGCAGACGGAAACTGGTTACTGAACAATGCCTGGTATGAAAGAAACATGGCAGGGTTTAACGAACAGTTGAAAGAGAACCTGTCATTCACACCTGATGAACTGAAAACGCTCTTCCGGAACCGCCTGAATTTATCACCGGAAGCGAATGACGATTTTCTCGATCGTTGCCTGGACGGCGGTGACTGGTATCCCTTTTCAGAAGGTCGCCGTTTTGTATCATTCCATCACGTGGATGAGCTTCGTATCTGTGCCTCCTGCGGGCTGACAGAAGTACATCATGCCCCGGAAAATCATAAGCCGGATCCGGAATGGTACTGCTCCTCTCTTTGTCGCGAAACAGAAACACTGTGTCAGGAAATTTATGAACGCCCTTACAACTGTTTTATTTCCGATGCAACGGCGAATGGTCTGATTCTCATGAAACTACCGGAAACCTGGAGTACAAATGAGAAAATGTTTGCTTCCGGAGGGCAGGGACATGGGTTTGCCGCTGAACGGGGAAACCATATTGTCGACAGAGTCCGTCTGAAAAACGCACGGATCCTCGGTGATAATAATGCCAGAAATGGAGCAGACAGACTGGTCAGCGAAACAGAAATCCAGACGAAATATTGTTCAACTGCAGCCCGTAGCGTCGGTGCGGCATTCGACGGACAAAACGGACAGTATCGTTACATGGGAAATAATGGCCCCATGCAACTGGAAGTCCCCCGTGATCAGTATGCCGGCGCTGTTGAAACCATGAGGAATAAGATCCGCGAAGGTAAAGTACCCGGTGTAACCGCTCCCGCAGAAGCGTCCCGGCTGATTCGTCGGGGACATCTGACTTATACTCAGGCCCGTAATATCACCCGGTTCGGGACCATCGAATCGGTCACTTATGATATTGCCGAGGGTTCGGTTGTCAGTCTGGCGGCCGGAGGGATCAGTTTTGCCCTGACGGCATCGGTCTTCTGGCTCAGCACCGGAGATCGCGATGCTGCCCTGCAGACAGCTGCTGTCCAGGCAGGAAAAACCTTCACCCGCACACTGGCTGTCTACGTCACAACCCAGCAACTCCACCGGCTCAGTGTTGTTCAGGGTATGCTGAAGCACATTGATTTTTCGACTGCCAGCCCGACTGTCCGACAGGCTCTTCAAAAGGGGACCGGTGCAGGAAATATCAGTGCCCTGAACAAAGTAATGAAGGGTACGCTGGTGACATCTCTGGCACTGGTAGCTGTCACAACCGGCCCTGACATGATCAAAATGTTGCGGGGACGGATCTCCGGTGCGCAGTTCATCAGGAATCTTGCCGTGGCATCTTCCGGTGTGGCAGGTGGTGCTGTCGGGTCAGTGGCGGGCGGAATACTGTTCAGTCCACTGGGACCATTTGGTGCACTGACAGGGCGTGTGGTTGGCGGTGTTCTGGGGGGAATGATTGCCTCCGCTGTATCAGGAAAAATTGCCGGAGCGCTGGTTGAAGAAGATCGCGTCAAAATTCTGGCAATGATTCAGGAGCAGGTGGCATGGCTTGCCGGCAGTTTCCTGCTGACCGGACATGAGATTGAAAATCTGAACGAGAATCTGGCCCGTGTTATCGATCAGAATGCTCTGGAGATCATTTTCGCCGCCGGTATACAACAACGGGCCGCGACCAATATGTTAATCAAACCACTGGTGGTCAGTATCATCAGGCAACGCCCCGTCATGGAATATGATGCATCCCATCTCGGCAATATGGTTAACCGACTGGAAGAAGCATTACCCCCGGAGTTACCGGCATAACGGCTATTCTGCGCCTTTTACGTTTTATCACCTGATTTGCCAGTGTCATCGTCATGACTCAGAGAGGTAAATACCATGATTCACCTGTTCAAAACCTGCATGATTACCACCTTCATTCTGGGGTTAATGTGGTCTGCCCCACTCCGGGCACAGGATCAACGTTACATCAGTATACGCAATACAGATACGATATGGCTCCCGGGAAATATTTGTGCTTACCAGTTCCGGCTGGATAATGGCGGAAACGATGAAGGATTTGGCCCCCTCACCATCACTCTGCAACTCAAAGACAAATATGGTCAGACGCTGGTGACCAGAAAAATGGAAACGGAAGCTTTTGGTGACAGTAATGCCACGCGAACCACAGACGCATTTCTGGAAACGGAGTGCGTGGAAAATGTCGCCACAACCGAAATCATTAAAGCAACTGAAGAAAGTAACGGTCATCGTGTCAGTCTGCCGTTATCGGTTTTCGATCCCCATGACTACCATCCACTGCTAATTACCGTTTCCGGAAAAAACGTTAACTGATCCCTGAAGTCAGTTTCATGCTTCAGCCTCTGTCACAACGCGTGGCAGAGGCTTCTTATTTATCAGGAGAAAACAGATATGCCGGGTTACACAGAGTATGTCCTGGCTGAAGGATCTTTCTCATACGGGCAGGTGGTTGCTGTCATAACAGCTTACCGCAATGTGTTTATCCAGGATGACCCGGGAATGCATTTCCGTTGGGTTAGCCGCAACGCGAAGGTCAGCGACGCTGGCGCTGCCGGAATTCTGAACCCGATGCCGGAAAGGTGCTTAATACGCGGCTCGCCAGTGACGGTCTTCTCAGACAATAAACGTCATTCATTTCACCCATCAGGCCGCGTCTTCTCCGGGAGACGTGGCTTTTTCATTTATTACACCAGTAAATCTTAACCACCGATAAGGAGCAAAGTATGCGATTAGCCAGTTGTTTTGGTTATGCTGCGAACCAGATACGCCGTGACCGTCCACTGACACATGAAGAGCTGATGCACCATGTGCCGGGGATTTTCGGGGAAGAGAAACACACGTCCCGAAGCCAGAACTATACGTACATCCCCACCATCACCGTACTGGAAAGCCTGCAGCAGGAAGGTTTTCAGCCATTCTTCGCCTGCCAGACCCGCGTGCGCGACCCGGGCCGCCGGGGATACACAAAACACATGCTGCGTCTGCGGCGGGCCGGAGAGATAAACGGAGAACATGTCCCTGAAATTATTCTGCTCAACTCTCATGACGGTACCTCCAGCTACCAGATGCTGCCGGGTTACTTCAGGTTCGTCTGCCAGAACGGATGCGTCTGTGGTCAGTCTCTGGGGGAAGTGCGTGTTCCGCACCGGGGAAATGTGGTGGACAGAGTCATTGAAGGGGCTTACGAGGTGGTGGGCGTGTTTGACCGGATAGAGGAGAAGCGTGATGCCATGCAGTCGCTGCTCTTACCGCCACCGGCACGCCAGGCGCTGGCACAGGCGGCACTGACTTACCGTTATGGTGACGAACATCAGCCCGTCACCACCGCCGACATTCTGACACCACGACGCCGGGAGGATTACGGTAAGGACCTGTGGAGTGCTTATCAGACCATCCAGGAGAATATGCTGAAAGGCGGGATTTCCGGTCGCAGTGCAAAAGGAAAACGTATCCACACCCGTGCCATTCACAGCATCGACACCGATATTAAGCTCAACCGCGCATTGTGGGTAATGGCAGAAACGCTGCTGGAGAGCATGCGCGGATGAAACATATCCCTGAGGGCGTGATTCAGGTACCAGAATCACCCGGCGCCCCGGAGGCGCTGCCGGAGTGTCGTTCCATTTCTGATGATGACCTGTGCGCCTGGTGTCCCCGTCTGCTTTACCGTCCCGGAGAACTCAGTCTGTGCAGACAGAGTACAGGCAATGGCATCTGGCCATCCGTCTGTGACCGGAACGGTTACGCGTACGGCTGTCCGGAATTTCAGCCGAATATCATTCATCCCTGATATTACCGGGTCTCACGGTCAGTGATGAACGTGATGTTGCCAGCTCCCGACCTTTACTCCCTCTCATTTATTCACATTACAAGGATTTCACATATGAAAACATTGTCTCAGAACACCACCTCTTCGGTCTCAGCACCGGAGACTGACCTGCAACAACTGGTTGCCACCATAGTCCCTGATGAACAGCGCATCAGCTTCTGGCCGCAGCATTTTGGCCTCATTCCACAGTGGGTGACCCTGGAGCCCCGTGTCTTCGGCTGGATGGACCGTCTTTGCGAAAACTACTGCGGTGGTATCTGGAATCTGTACACCCTGAACAACGGCGGGGCATTTATGGCCCCCGAACCGGATGATGATGATGACGAAACATGGATACTGTTCAGTGCCATGAACGGTAACCGCGCTGAAATGAGCCCGGAAGCTGCCGGTATTGCCGCCTGTCTGATGGCATACAGCCATCATGCCTGCCGTACGGAATGTTATGCCATGACGGTCCATTATTACCGGTTGCGGGATTACGCCCTGCAGCATCCGGAATGCAGCGCCATTATGCGCATCATCGACTGAATGGAGAGAAGCACAATGCAACAACTTTCCTTTCTGCCCGGAGAGATGACGCCCGGCGAGCGCAGCCTCATTCAACGGGCCCTGAAAACCCTGGACCGCCATCTTCATGAACCCGGCGTGGCCTTCACCTCCACCCGTGCGGCACGGGAATGGCTGATTCTGAACATGGCGGGACTGGAGCGTGAAGAGTTCCGGGTGCTGTATCTGAACAACCAGAATCAGCTGATTGCCGGTGAAACCCTCTTCACCGGCACCATCAACCGCACGGAAGTCCATCCCCGGGAAGTGATTAAACGCGCCCTGTACCACAATGCCGCTGCCGTGGTACTGGCACACAATCACCCGTCCGGTGAAGTCACACCCAGTAAGGCAGACCGGCTTATCACCGAACGTCTGGTACAGGCACTGGGCCTGGTGGATATCCGGGTGCCGGACCATCTGATAGTTGGTGGCAACCAGGTTTTCTCCTTTGCGGAACACGGCCTGCTTTAATCCGTCACCGCCACAATCACATCACGCCTGTTTTCACTTTTATCTTCTGTCTTCAGAGGTATCCCATCATGAAAATTATCACCCGTGGTGAAGCCATGCGTATTCACCAACAGCATCCTGCATCCCGTCTTTTTCCGTTCTGTACCGGTAAGTACCGCTGGCACGGCAGCGCTGAAGCGTATACCGGTCGTGAAGTGCAGGATATTCCCGGTGTGCTGGCTGTATTTGCAGAACGCCGTAAGGACAGTTTTGGCCCGTATGTCCGGCTGATGAGCGTCACCCTGAACTGAGTCAGGAAGGGCATTCTGATGAACCGAATTATCGCCACCATCGAACTATTCTTAACTGATTTCAGTGAGGACTTTATCGTGTCAGACACACTGCCCGGGACAACGCATCCCGACAACAACAACGACCGCCCCTGGTGGGGACTGCCCTGCACCGTGACGCCCTGTTTCGGCGCCCGTCTGGTGCAGGAGGGTAACCGCCTGCATTACCTTGCAGACCGCGCCGGTATCAGAGGCCGGTTCAGCGACGCGGATTCGTACCACCTGGACCAGGCCTTTCCGCTGCTGATGAAACAACTGGAGCTCATGCTCACCAGCGGTGAACTGAATCCCCGCCATCAGCATACCGTGACACTGTATGCGAAGGGGCTGACCTGTGAAGCCGACACCCTCGGCTCCTGTGGTTACGTTTATCTGGCTGTTTATCCGACGCCCGAAACGAAAAAGTAAACCACCGGAATAACCCTCTGCTCCGGCCTGGTGTTTTCACCACGCCACTGTCCCATTTTTCATCTCTGCATATCAGGAAAATCTTCAGTATGAAAACATTACCTGTATTACCCGGGCAGGCGGTCAGTTCTCGCCCGTCTCCTGTTGAAATCTGGCAGATACTGCTGTCCCGACTGCTGGACCAGCACTATGGCCTCACACTGAATGACACACCTTTTGCCGATGAACGTGTGATTGAGCAGCATATTGAGGCAGGCATTTCACTGTGTGATGCGGTGAACTTTCTCGTGGAAAAATACGCGCTGGTGCGTACCGACCAGCCGGGATTCAGCGCCTGTACCCGCTCTCAGTTAATAAACAGCATCGATATCCTCCGGGCTCGCCGGGCGACCGGCCTGATGACCCGCGACAATTACAGAACGGTAAATAACATTACCCTAGGTAAACATCCGGAGGTGAAACGATGAAACTTTCCCTGACGCTGGAAGCCGACAGCGTTAACGTACAGGCACTGAACATGGGGCGAATCGTCGTTGACGTCGATGGTATTGAGCTCGCTGAACTGATTAACAAAGTCGCTGAAAACGGTTATTCACTCCGCGTGGTGGATGAACGTGACGCTATCGAAACACCGGCAACTTCTGCCAGCCCTCATCAGTTGCCGGAAGACAATACAGTGATACAGAGCGTGATGCCATTAACCACTGAAACAGCGCTGGATATCCTCATTGCGTGGCTGCAGGACAATATCGACTGTGAATCCGGAATTATCTTTGACAACGATGAGGATAAAACGGATTCGGCAGCACTGTTGCCCTGTATTGAACAGGCCAGGGAGGATATCCGTACCCTGCGCCAACTGCAGCTTCTGCAACAGAACCGGTGAGTCTTACTCACCAGACTTCATTCCACTGACGCCAGCCTGAACAGGGCTGGCGTTTTCATTTATCTGCAAAAAGGAATATCGATTATGTCTGAAATCACAGCCCCCCGTCCGGAAGTGGTCAACGGGCATACGGACGTTATCTGCTCAACCAGTATCCGCCACATTCTGGCTGTACGAAAGAGTACGCTGCTGCAAATCGACACACTTACCCGGCAACTGGCAGAAATCTCAGCAATGACAGAAAGTATTGGCGGTAAAACCGCACTGGACTGGGCGATGAAACAGGATTTTCGCTGCGGTTGCTGGCTGATGGAAAAACCTGAAACGGCAATGAAAGCCATCACCCGCAATCTCGATCGCGAAATCTGGCGTGACCTGATGCAACGTTCCGGGATGCTGTCATTAATGGATGCGCAGGCCCGTGAAACATGGTACCGGTCACTGGAATACGATAATTTTCCGGAAATCAGCGAAGCGAACATTCTGAGCACATTTAAACAACTGCACCAGAACAAAGATGAAGTGTTTGAGCGAGGGGTGATCAACGTCTTCAGGGGACGGAGCTGGAATTACAAAACTAATTGCCCCTGTAAATTTGGCAGTAAAATTATCATTAACAACCTGGTAAGGTGGGACCGGTGGGGATTTCATCTTATCACCGGGCAACAGGCTGACCGACTCGCCGATCTGGAAAGAATCTTGCACCTGTTCAGCGGTAAACCGATCCCCGACAACCGGGAAAACATCACCATTCATCTGGATGATCACATCCAGTCTGTTCAGGGTAAAGAGTGCTATGAAGATGAGATGTTCAGCATCAGATACTTTAAGAAAGGCTCCGCGCACATCACGTTCAGGAAACCAGAACTGGTTGACAGGCTGAATGATATTATTGCGAAATACTATCCGGAAACCTTATCGTCCGTTTAACCCAAAGCACAGACTCAGTACATACACAAAAACATTCTGATAAATCTGGCGTCATTCAGAGCAAAAAACCATGTTTTCCAGATTATTTGTAAAAAAACATACTCCAGCTATGGTGGCAGGTGGCCTGGTATTTCTGTTCATTGTTCTGCTGACATTTTTCTGGAAAAAAGCAGAGCTGGTGAATGACAGCCAGACCAGAGTTAATTTCGCACTTGGCTATATAGAAAACATTCTCAATCAGAACAACAGCATCAGCCCGGAAACAGAACATTTACTTCTGAATAACTGTAACGCAGATACTCAGCGTGAATTAAGCGATCTGCTGCTGAAACGCCCACAACTTCGTGCACTGAGCCTGGCAAGACAAGAGGCTGTATTTTGCAGCACCCACCCTGGTTTGCCTGTCGGTCCAGTTGCTGAAAAGGAACGGTGGCGGCACGATATGCTGATTCGTTTTCCTGAAGATACAGGGACTCTGCCCTGGATCCTGTTAAAAACACCTTACAAAAACGGCACAGTCATTACCGCCACGGATTATTATTTTATTCAGGACATCATCTCTGTGGTTCATGCGGTTCCTGCAATACAATTCCGTTTGGGAAACACTGTCCTGTCAGCCAGCGGAAAAAATGTCACTCCGCTCCCGGACGACAGCGGCATACAAAAAGAAAGTCATTCAAAAAAATATCCGTTCTCCCTGATTTATACCATCCCGGTGAAAATGCAACTTATCTACGCCTGGAGACAGGCCTGGTATATGTTCCCTGTTGCCATCTTCGGTGGAATACTCACAGCCTTTCTGCTGGCCCGCCGTCATCCATCCACCCCGCTCGATATGCTGAAAAATGCACTTGCTCACGGAGAGTTCAGACCTTATTTTCAACCCATCATTTCCGCTAAAAATCACCAGCTGACCGGCTGCGAAGTACTGATTCGCTGGCATCACCCCGTCAGCGGGATTATCCCACCAGATCAGTTTATCCCGCTGGCAGAGTCCACCGGATTAATTGCCCCGATAACGCAACAGTTGATGTCTCAGGTCGGACATAGCCTTAATTCTGTTGCACATTTTTTACCGGATCAATTTCATATTGGGATCAATATTTCACCAGCGCATTTTCTGTCCCCGAGACTGGAAGATAGCTGTATGAAGTTTCTATCCACCTTCCCGAAAGGGAAAGTGAAACTGGTTCTGGAACTGACAGAACGAAACCAGCTATCCGTCACAGCAGAATCAAAAGCGTTATTTGCGAAATTACATCAACAAGGAGTATTGTTCGCACTGGATGATTTTGGCACGGGTTATGCGACTCACAGCTACCTGCAGTCGTTTCCTGTCGATTACATCAAACTTGATAAAGGGTTTGTACAAATGGTCGGCGTGGATGAAATCTCCGGGCATATAGTAGAAAATGTTATTGAACTGGCTCGCCGGTTAGATATTGATATCATTGCCGAAGGCATTGAAACCGAATCACAGGAGTTGTTCATGACAGAGAAAGGAAGCAGCTATCTGCAGGGATACCGCTATGCACCTCCACTACCCGCTGAACAGTTTATTGCTGAGTGGGTATACAACAGCAGAAACGGCAAAAACCAGAGATAACACATACTAAAATGGACCAGGATATGCGTCCCTCTTTTCACCTCATCTCCCAATTCCCGGGTTTGATTCCTTTTTCGCAGCAAAAGGGACTGAGGGTACAAAAGAGGGTACATTTCTCACCAAACCAAACAAATCAGATTTATATCAACATGATAGAAGAAATCTTCGATTCCGAGTCCGGCACCAAATTCATATAAACGGACCTCCACGGAGGTCCGTTTTTCGTTTCAGGACGCCACGATTTAAGCGTCCTGCCGCCAAATCAATTCTACCGAACTCAACCAGATTCTCCCCACATCACCAGCAATTTGCGGGCATATCCCAATTCGGGAAAATTTGTTTCTGAGCTATAGCGCTGACTGACGTGAAATGTCGTGCGGCCCCGTGATGCTGTTGAACGTCAAATGACGTCATCAGGAGCGTAACGCATCCATAAAGCACAACATCGGGCAGAACGCCAACTGATGAGATTTTCTGAATGAGAACAAAGAGAAATGTATCAGTCCGTTTGCTCATGCAAAGACTAACAATCCATTAAAATAGTAAGCGCTCCGGACAATTTTTCATGGATTATTTTCTGAACATTTTTCTTTGGCAAAGATGATGAATTTTGATGGTAAGGAAAATTACTTCTGGTTCTCAGTAAAATCCTTTCGTAATACTATGTAATCAAGAAGTTTATGGCGAGTAAAAATAACGTCTTGCATTCACCAATAATATGTAAATAAACCCATCTATAGATGGAAAAAATAGGTTATGGCAATTATCATTGCATCATTCCCTTTTCGAATGAGTTTCTATTATGCAACAACCTGTAGTTCGCGTTGGCGAATGGCTTGTTACTCCGTCCATAAACCAAATTAGCCGCAATGGGCGTCAACTTACCCTTGAGCCGAGATTAATCGATCTTCTGGTTTTCTTTGCTCAACACAGTGGCGAAGTACTTAGCAGGGATGAACTTATCGATAATGTCTGGAAGAGAAGTATTGTCACCAATCACGTTGTGACGCAGAGTATCTCAGAACTACGTAAGTCATTAAAAGATAATGATGAAGATAGTCCTGTCTATATCGCTACTGTACCAAAGCGCGGCTATAAATTAATGGTGCCGGTTATCTGGTACAGCGAAGAAGAGGGAGAGGAAATAATGCTATCTTCGCCTCCCCCTATACCAGAGGCGGTTCCTGCCACAGATTCTCCCTCCCACAGTCTTAACATTCAAAACACCACAACGCCACCTGAACAATCCCCAGTTAAAAGCAAACGATTCACTACCTTTTGGGTATGGTTTTTTTTCCTGTTGTCGTTAGGTATCTGTGTCGCACTGGTAGCGTTTTCAAGTCTTGAAACACGTCTTCCTATGAGTAAATCGCGCATTTTGCTCAATCCACGCGATATTGACATTAATATGGTTAATAAGAGTTGTAACAGCTGGAGTTCTCCGTATCAGCTCTCTTACGCGATAGGCGTGGGTGATTTGGTGGCGACATCACTTAACACCTTCTCCACCTTTATGGTGCATGACAAAATCAACTACAACATTGATGAACCGAGCAGTTCCGGTAAAACATTATCTATTGCGTTTGTTAATCAGCGCCAATACCGTGCTCAACAATGCTTTATGTCGGTAAAATTGGTAGACAATGCAGATGGTTCAACCATGCTGGATAAACGTTATGTCATCACTAACGGTAATCAGCTGGCGATTCAAAATGATTTGCTCCAGAGTTTATCAAAAGCGTTAAACCAACCGTGGCCACAACGAATGCAGGAGATGCTCCAGCAAATTTTGCCGCATCGTGGTGCGTTATTAACTAATTTTTATCAGGCACATGATTATTTACTGCATGGTGATGATAAATCATTGGATCGTGCCAGTGAATTATTAGGTGAGATTGTTCAATCATCCCCAGAATTTACCTACGCGAGAGCAGAAAAAGCATTAGTTGATATCGTGCGCCATTCTCAACATCCTTTAGACGAAAAACAATTAGCAGCACTGAACACAGAAATAGATAACATTGTTACACTGCCGGAATTGAACAACCTGTCCATTATATATCAAATAAAAGCGGTCAGTGCCCTGGTAAAAGGTAAAACAGATGAGTCTTATCAGGCGATAAATACTGGCATTGATCTTGAAATGTCCTGGCTAAATTATGTGTTGCTTGGCAAGGTTTATGAAATGAAGGGGATGAACCGGGAAGCAGCTGATGCATATCTCACCGCCTTTAATTTACGCCCAGGGGCAAACACCCTTTACTGGATTGAAAATGGTATATTCCAGACTTCTGTTCCTTATGTTGTACCTTATCTCGACAAGTTTCTCGCTTCAGAATAAGTAACTCCCGGGTTGATTCATGCTCGGGAATATTTGTTGTTGAGTTTTTGTATGTTTCCGTTGGTATAATATGTTGCGGCAATTTATTTGCCGCATAATTTTTATTACATAAACTTAACCAGAGAATGTCACGCAACGCATTGTAAACATTGAATGTTTATCTTTTCATGATATCAACTTGCGATCCTGATGTGTTAATAAAAAACCTCAAGTTCTCACTTACAGAAACTTTTGTGTTATTTCACCTAATCTTTAGGATTAATCCTTTTTTCGTGAGTAATCTTAGCGCCAGTTTGGTCTGGTCAGGAAATAGTTATACATCATGACCCGGACTCCAAATTCAAAAATGAAATTAGGAGAAGAGCATGAGTTCTGCCAAGAAGATCGGGCTATTTGCCTGTACCGGTGTTGTTGCCGGTAATATGATGGGGAGCGGTATTGCATTATTACCTGCGAACCTAGCAAGTATCGGTGGTATTGCTATCTGGGGTTGGATTATCTCTATTATTGGTGCAATGTCGCTGGCATATGTATATGCCCGACTGGCAACAAAAAACCCGCAACAAGGTGGCCCAATTGCGTATGCCGGAGAAATTTCCCCTGCATTTGGTTTTCAGACAGGTGTTCTTTATTACCATGCTAACTGGATTGGTAACCTGGCAATTGGTATTACCGCTGTATCTTATCTTTCCACCTTCTTCCCAGTATTAAATGATCCTGTTCCGGCGGGTATCGCCTGTATTGCTATCGTCTGGGTATTTACCTTTGTAAATATGCTCGGCGGTACCTGGGTAAGCCGTTTAACCACTATTGGTCTGGTGCTGGTTCTTATTCCTGTGGTGATGACTGCTATTGTTGGCTGGCATTGGTTTGATGCAGCAACTTATGCAGCTAACTGGAATACTGCGGATACCACTGATGGTCATGCGATCATTAAAAGTATTCTGCTCTGCCTGTGGGCCTTCGTGGGTGTTGAATCCGCAGCAGTAAGTACTGGTATGGTTAAAAACCCGAAACGTACCGTTCCGCTGGCAACCATGCTGGGTACTGGTTTAGCAGGTATTGTTTACATCGCTGCGACTCAGGTGCTTTCCGGTATGTATCCGTCTTCTGTAATGGCGGCTTCCGGTGCTCCGTTTGCAATCAGTGCTTCAACTATCCTCGGTAACTGGGCTGCGCCACTGGTTTCTGCATTCACCGCCTTTGCGTGTCTGACTTCTCTGGGCTCCTGGATGATGTTGGTAGGCCAGGCAGGTGTACGTGCCGCTAACGACGGTAACTTCCCGAAAGTTTATGGTGAAGTCGACAGCAACGGTATTCCGAAAAAAGGTCTGCTGCTGGCTGCAGTGAAAATGACTGCCCTGATGATCCTCATCACTCTGATGAACTCTGCCGGTGGTAAAGCCTCTGACCTGTTCGGTGAACTGACCGGTATCGCAGTACTGCTGACTATGCTGCCGTACTTCTACTCTTGCGTTGACCTGATTCGTTTTGAAGGCGTTAACATCCGCAACTTTGTCAGCCTGATCTGCTCTGTTCTGGGTTGCGTGTTCTGCTTCATCGCGCTGATGGGCGCAAGCTCCTTCGAGCTGGCAGGTACCTTCATCGTCAGCCTGATTATCCTGATGTTCTACGCTCGCAAAATGCACGAGCGCCAGAGCCACTCAATGGATAACCACACAGCGTCTAACGCACATTAATTAAAAGTATTTTCCGAGGCTCCTCCTTTCATTTTGTCCCATGTGTTGGGAGGGGCCTTTTTTACCTGGAGATATGACTATGAACGTTATTGCAATATTGAATCACATGGGGGTTTATTTTAAAGAAGAACCCATCCGTGAACTTCATCGCGCGCTTGAACGTCTGAACTTCCAGATTGTTTACCCGAACGACCGTGACGACTTATTAAAACTGATCGAAAACAATGCGCGTCTGTGCGGCGTTATTTTTGACTGGGATAAATATAATCTCGAGCTGTGCGAAGAAATTAGCAAAATGAACGAGAACCTGCCGTTGTACGCGTTCGCTAATACGTATTCCACTCTCGATGTAAGCCTGAATGACCTGCGTTTACAGATTAGCTTCTTTGAATATGCGCTGGGTGCTGCTGATGATATTGCTAACAAGATCAAGCAGACCACTGACGAATATATCAACACTATTCTGCCTCCGCTGACCAAAGCACTGTTTAAATATGTTCGTGAAGGTAAATATACTTTCTGTACTCCTGGTCACATGGGCGGTACTGCATTCCAGAAAAGCCCGGTAGGTAGCCTGTTCTATGATTTCTTTGGTCCGAACACCATGAAATCTGATATTTCCATTTCAGTATCTGAACTGGGTTCTCTGCTGGATCACAGTGGTCCACACAAAGAAGCAGAACAGTATATCGCTCGCGTCTTTAACGCAGACCGCAGCTACATGGTGACCAACGGTACTTCCACTGCGAACAAAATTGTTGGTATGTACTCTGCTCCGGCAGGCAGCACCATTCTGATTGACCGTAACTGCCACAAATCGCTGACCCACCTGATGATGATGAGCGATGTTACGCCAATCTATTTCCGCCCGACCCGTAACGCTTACGGTATTCTTGGTGGTATCCCACAGAGTGAATTCCAGCACGCTACCATTGCTAAGCGCGTGAAAGAAACACCAAACGCAACCTGGCCGGTACATGCTGTAATTACCAACTCTACCTATGATGGTCTGCTGTACAACACCGACTTCATCAAGAAAACACTGGATGTGAAATCCATCCACTTTGACTCCGCGTGGGTGCCTTACACCAACTTCTCACCGATTTACGAAGGTAAATGCGGTATGAGCGGTGGCCGTGTAGAAGGGAAAGTGATTTACGAAACCCAGTCTACTCACAAACTGCTGGCGGCGTTCTCTCAGGCTTCCATGATCCACGTTAAAGGTGACGTAAACGAAGAAACCTTTAACGAAGCCTACATGATGCACACCACCACCTCTCCGCACTACGGTATCGTGGCGTCCACTGAAACCGCTGCGGCGATGATGAAAGGCAATGCAGGTAAACGTCTGATCAATGGTTCCATTGAACGTGCGATCAAATTCCGTAAAGAGATCAAACGTCTGAGAACGGAATCAGATGGCTGGTTCTTTGATGTATGGCAGCCGGATCATATCGATACGACTGAATGCTGGCCGCTGCGTTCTGACAGCACCTGGCACGGCTTCAAAAACATCGATAACGAGCACATGTATCTTGACCCGATCAAAGTCACCCTGCTGACTCCGGGGATGGAAAAAGACGGCACCATGAGCGACTTTGGTATTCCGGCCAGCATCGTGGCGAAATACCTCGACGAACATGGCATCGTTGTTGAGAAAACCGGTCCGTATAACCTGCTGTTCCTGTTCAGCATCGGTATCGATAAGACCAAAGCACTGAGCCTGCTGCGTGCTCTGACTGACTTCAAACGTGCGTTCGATCTGAACCTGCGTGTGAAAAACATGCTGCCGTCTCTGTATCGTGAAGATCCTGAATTCTATGAAAACATGCGTATTCAGGAACTGGCTCAGAATATCCACAAACTGATTGTTCACCACAATCTGCCGGATCTGATGTATCGCGCATTTGAAGTTCTGCCGACTATGGTAATGACTCCGTATGCTGCGTTCCAGAAAGAGCTGCACGGTATGACCGAAGAAGTTTACCTCGACGAAATGGTAGGTCGTATTAACGCCAATATGATCCTTCCGTATCCGCCGGGAGTTCCTCTGGTAATGCCGGGTGAAATGATCACCGAAGAAAGCCGTCCGGTTCTGGAGTTCCTGCAGATGCTGTGTGAAATCGGCGCTCACTATCCGGGCTTTGAAACCGATATTCACGGTGCATACCGTCAGGCTGATGGCCGCTATACCGTTAAGGTATTGAAAGAAGAAAGCAAAAAATAATTAGCTCGTACAAGGGAAGTGGCTTGCCACTTCCCTTTTTTGCTCATAAGGAGAACACATGAAAACACCCTCACAGCCGCGCGCGATATACTATATCGTGGCGATCCAAATCTGGGAGTACTTCAGTTTTTACGGCATGCGTGCCTTACTCATTCTCTATCTCACCCATCAGCTTGGTTTTGATGATAACCATGCCATCAGCCTGTTCAGCGCATATGCTTCTCTGGTTTACGTTACCCCTATTCTCGGCGGCTGGCTTGCCGACCGCCTGCTCGGCAACCGCACTGCAGTGATTGCCGGCGCGCTGTTAATGACCCTTGGCCATGTGGTGCTGGGCATTGATACAAATTCAACCTTTAGCCTGTATCTGGCGCTGGCAATCATTATTTGTGGCTACGGTTTATTCAAATCAAACATCAGCTGTTTGCTTGGCGAGCTCTACGACGAGAACGATCATCGACGTGATGGCGGTTTTTCGCTGCTGTATGCTGCGGGCAATATCGGTTCTATCGCCGCGCCCATCGCCTGCGGCCTGGCTGCTCAGTGGTATGGATGGCATGTTGGCTTTGCCCTTGCGGGAGGCGGCATGTTTATCGGTTTGTTGATTTTCTTAAGTGGTCATCGTCATTTCCAGTCCACGCGTAGTATGGATAAAAAAGCGCTCACTAGCGTCAAATTTGCCTTACCAGTATGGAGCTGGTTAGTGGTGATGCTCTGTTTAGCCCCAGTATTTTTTACCCTGCTGCTGGAGAACGACTGGTCCGGATATTTGCTGGCGATCGTTTGCCTCATTGCAGCACAAATCATTGCCCGCATGATGATCAAATTCCCCGAACACCGCCGTGCTCTTTGGCAAATTGTATTGTTGATGTTTGTCGGGACGTTGTTCTGGGTACTGGCACAACAGGGCGGCAGTACCATCAGCTTGTTTATCGATCGCTTTGTGAATCGTCAGGCATTCAATATTGAAGTACCTACAGCACTATTCCAGTCGGTGAATGCTATTGCGGTGATGCTCGCTGGGGTTGTTCTGGCCTGGCTGGCGTCGCCAGAAAGCCGCGGCAATTCAGCATTGCGCGTCTGGCTGAAGTTTGCCTTTGGCTTACTGCTGATGGCTTGTGGCTTTATGTTGCTGGCATTTGATGCCCGACATGCAGCGGCTGGCGGTCAAGCGTCAATGGGCGTGATGATATCCGGGCTGGCGCTAATGGGCTTTGCTGAACTCTTTATTGACCCGGTGGCGATTGCGCAAATCACGCGTCTGAAAATGTCTGGCGTATTAACCGGTATTTATATGCTGGCAACAGGCGCGGTCGCCAACTGGCTGGCAGGCGTCGTGGCACAGCAGACGACAGAGTCGCAAATTAGCGGTATGGCAATTGCCGCTTACCAGCGATTCTTTTCTCAGATGGGAGAGTGGACGTTGGCTTGTGTCGCGATCATCGTGGTATTGGCCTTTGCTACCCGTTTTCTGTTTAGCACGCCGACGAATATGATACAGGAGAGCAACGATTAACTGTCGTAAAAACAATTGGTTATGAATAAATTAACTTTCAGTTTATCACACTAGTAAATCGAGATTAATAAGTCATTTAAACCATTTTTATGGTTATTTATTAGTGATATCAACTTGAGGTAAGCGTTAGTTTCGATAAGATAAACTGAGTTATTAATAGTCGAGGCAGATAATACAGTGTACCGATCTGTCTCTTTATCTACGCTAAATTGAAAGCTGGATTTAGAGGAACCAAAATGTCTGAACGAGAAACACGGGGAGCCAATGAGGCTATTGATTTTAACGATGAACTGAGAAATCGCCGCGAAAAACTGGCAGCACTACGTCAGCAAGGTGTGGCGTTTCCCAATGATTTTCGCCGCGACCATACCTCTGACCAGTTGCACGAAGAGTTTGATGCGAAGGATAACCAGGAACTGGAATCCTTAAACATTGAAGTCTCGGTTGCTGGCCGAATGATGACCCGTCGTATTATGGGGAAAGCCTCCTTTGTAACGTTGCAGGATGTCGGTGGTCGTATTCAACTGTACGTTGCAAGAGATAGCCTGCCAGAAGGTGTTTATAACGATCAGTTTAAAAAATGGGATCTGGGTGACATTATCGGTGCCCGCGGTACGCTGTTTAAGACGCAAACGGGTGAGCTTTCCATTCACTGTACTGAGCTGCGCCTGCTGACTAAAGCACTACGTCCTTTACCAGATAAATTCCATGGTCTGCAGGATCAGGAAGTCCGTTATCGTCAACGTTATCTGGACCTCATCGCTAACGATAAATCCCGTCAAACGTTTGTTGTCCGTTCAAAAATTCTGGCCGCTATCCGTCAGTTCATGGTCGCGCGCGGCTTTATGGAAGTAGAAACCCCGATGATGCAGGTAATTCCAGGTGGGGCATCTGCTCGCCCGTTTATTACCCATCATAACGCTCTGGATTTAGATATGTACCTGCGTATCGCGCCGGAGCTGTATCTGAAACGTCTGGTTGTAGGCGGTTTTGAACGGGTATTCGAAATCAACCGTAACTTCCGTAATGAAGGTATTTCTGTTCGCCATAATCCTGAGTTCACAATGATGGAACTCTACATGGCATATGCGGATTACCACGATTTGATTGAACTGACGGAGTCACTGTTCCGCACCCTGGCACAAGAGGTACTGGGTACCACTAAAGTCACTTATGGCGAGCATGTGTTTGATTTCGGCAAACCGTTTGAAAAACTCACCATGCGCGAAGCAATCAAAAAATATCGTCCAGAAACCGATATGGCGGATCTGGATAATTTTGATGCTGCTAAAGCATTAGCTGAATCTATCGGTATTACGGTAGAGAAAAGCTGGGGGCTGGGACGTATTGTTACGGAGATCTTTGATGAAGTGGCAGAAGCACATCTGATTCAGCCAACCTTTATTACGGAATATCCGGCAGAAGTGTCCCCGCTGGCGCGCCGTAATGATGTTAACCCGGAAATCACCGACCGTTTTGAATTCTTCATCGGTGGTCGTGAAATCGGTAATGGTTTTAGCGAATTAAACGACGCAGAAGATCAGGCTGAACGTTTCCAGGAACAGGTTAACGCTAAAGCTGCAGGTGACGACGAAGCCATGTTCTATGACGAAGATTACGTGACTGCGCTGGAATATGGTCTGCCGCCAACCGCTGGTCTGGGTATTGGTATCGACCGAATGATTATGCTGTTTACAAACAGTCATACTATTCGCGACGTTATTCTCTTCCCGGCGATGCGCCCACAGAAATAAATTTCACTTTAATGAACGAAGCAGTCAGGCGACTGCTTCGTTCGTCATTCCGCAAATCCAGTTTTGAGGAGAGACGCTTCGTTTCAAGATAACCAGCGGGTCCACTCAACTACAGCTCCTAAAAGAGAGAAAAAAGTAATGCCACAGGCAGACTCATTGGCCAGGTTATTCCGACCAGAAATGCACTAAGTAAACGAATATGTGTTTTCTCATGTGAGATAAACCAGATAATGACAAAGGATATGTTCACACCAATCACATAAAAAATTAATATTTTAGAGAATAGTGCCATTTTTTATGTTCTTCTTATCCTTCCTGGCTACTTGTAAAACTGACGGAAATAGTCATCAACTGTCATAATGCTGAGGTCAAAATCAATATCCGGTAAGTCTAAGCATTTGAGCCTGATTAAATCTTCGATTTCACTTGCGGCTAACGATGTCGTTATTGCGAAGGAGTTTTCATTCAATTGTCGTGGTATCCCATATTCATCAGCCACGATAGAGGAGAAATTCATATCATACATCAATGATCTTAACCTTAAGAACACGGAGGAATAAGATGATGGATAATCAAAAGAAACAACATAAGTATTGAACTTGTTTTTACCTTCCATAATATGACTCCTATCAATATTGAACGCTCTGGGGACGCAAAACTTATTAACCCCGAATGATGATTCTCATATAGGAGATATTCTTTTTTTTTTGCTCAGTAAAGGGGATGACTTGGGACAAAAAAACGCTCTCTCTGACCATTCTTTGTGCATCCCCTACCCTTCAGATGCTCTCCTGCATCACACCGCGGAGAGCATGAAAAATATCGTGACTCTGTACTATCCCATCAACTGCGAATATCATCATACTCCCGTGTTTTATCAAATTCGTGTTTCGCAAATGGGCATAATGGGATAATTTTTCGTTTTTCCCGACGCATTTTTTCCACGACTTTCGCAACCAGCTGTTTACCAATCCCCTGCCCTTTCAGGCTTTCATCGACATCGGTATGTTCGATAATCGCTAAATTCTCTCCGGTCGGCACAAAGACAATTTCAGCGATTTGCTTGCCCTGTTCGTCATTAATGTAAAATTTATTGTGGCCTTCGCGTATTTCCATTTTACCCTCGCTTATTTATGACGGTATTTCAGCGCACCGCTCGGGCACGTACGTTTGAGGTTAAATAACTTGCCGTTACCACGTACGCAATTGCCAGAATTTGTAGTGATGCGATGGGCACCACTTTCCAGGGTAGTCAGAGCCATACCTTTACTAGCTGCATTAACCCGGGAGTAACATCACTACAGGCCCCTCTTCAGGGGCCTCTCCTTGTCAGAACATATACCGGAAATTCGCGTTTATTGCGTTATCCACGTTGTATTTACCAAAGGCGGATTTCTCAAACTCCAGACCAAAGCGCATGTTGTCCTTTATCTGTGCGTTCATGCCAACATTGAACAACATCCTGCTGTCTTTCTCCCCTTTGATCCGTTTCTCTCCGGATGCATCACGAAGAACTGTCTCGCCATTATTCAGCAGGTCAAACTGCCAGCTGGTTCCGGCACGGGCTGTCACACTCCAGTCCTTACCCCTGAAGGTTTTGCCCAGCTCAATCCCTGTTCTGCCAATCAACGGGCTGAAATCCTTGTTATTCATACTCAGGTCCATCTCACCGTCTTTCCAGCGGAATGTTTTCCCGGACACTGCGCCGTAAACCAGTTCGGCCTGAGGCTCAATAAATGTGTCTTCCGTCAGGTGATAACGGTAACCCGTTTCCGCTCCGGCATACCAGGAGTGGGTTCCGTAGTGCTTCGTACCCAGACCGGCAAAGTTACCTGTGTAGTCATTGTCATGGTGAATATATTTACCAATCAAATCAATGTAGGCACCGGAGTTAAACAGTGCTGAAGCATACAGACCTCCCCCCACGGATTTTGTCTTCCCGCTGAACGCATCACTGTCTGCACTGCTGTCGGTATAGGTCATCGTGACACCGGTGAACAGGTCAACACCGTCCAGCGCATGTTTTTTGTCAAAACCGACCTGAACGTGGGTGTAGTTATCACTGTATCCGCCATCGGCTGAACCGGCGCCGTTCATAATACGGGCCCAGGCACCGGCATCACCGTTCGTGTCACGCAGCTCCCCCATACGTTTGTTCAGATTGTTTACTTCCGTCATAAAGCTTTTGTAGCCGGCATTCATGAAACTGTTCGCCTTCGCTGCAGCCGCTTTATCAGCTTCCGTCCTGAAACCATCCAGAATCCACTTCGTACTGCCGCCAGTGGTGTCAACACGCAGCGTCGGCGTCACACGACTGAAGCCTGTCACCCGGGTGCCGGCCTTAAAGATATCCCCTGATGTTCCGGCCGGTGCACTGACCAGCGGGATATTCAGGGACTGTCCCGGAGACGGGTTCTTCATAAAGCTGACATTCAGGGTGTTGTCTGAACCGCTGGCTTTCTCCGTAATACTGATTTTATCAGCGTCCTTCAGATCAGTGCGCAGGACAAAATCACTGCCCGTGGCATCAAGTGTCTTAACCGTCAGGGTACGGAAGGCACCGTTTTCTTCAGACTGTACCCGGCTGTTACGGGTCGTCAGACTGTTGATGTCGGAATCTCCGGTCAGCTGCCACAGGCCATTATTCATACTGACGTTCCCCTTACCGCCGGTGATGGCACCGTAGTACGCCGCGTTATATCCGCTGAACAACCCGGCAGCCAGAACAGGGGAGACAGAAGAGGAAACTGAGCCAGGGTTTTCGGAGCCAATACGAATGCTGGATGAACTGGTTGCATGAACATCCCCGGAAACATGCGCCTGCTGGCTGATGTTCAGCGTAGCGTTATCACCGGTTAAATCATAGCCTTCTGTCATGTATGTCAGTACGGGCATCCAGGTATTATCAGCGCCATTTTCCGGCGTGCCACTCAGGGAAAGCGTACCTTTCTTTCCAATCTGAACCCGGCCGTTACTGTAGAGCCCTTTTTGTGCCGTCAGATGACCGCCGTCACGGACAGAAAGGGTGGAATTCACGAAAACACCACTGTTCTGCAGCAGGGCATCCGGTGAGGTGACGTTTACCTTACTGTCATGGGCTTCAATACCGCCAATGAACCGGTTGTTGATGTCCAGCGTGGAGCCTTTTTGCAGTGTAATTTTGCCTGTATAGCTGCTACTGCCATCATCTGCTGAGCGTCCTTCACGAACGTCCTGGCGGAAGCCAAAACCATTACCGGTGATATTGATGCCATCATACATATCAATGAACACCGGAACGTCGCCCCCCAGTTTCAGCGTTGAATTCGATGCGACAATATCACCCTCAACAACTGAGTTACGTGCAGTTGTGAATTCTGAGTTTTCCAGATTCAGAGTCTTAAATCGGAAATGCCGGGTTTCCCAGTCAGGTTGGTCAAAAGAAGCCACCTGATTATTTGTTTTATAGGCACTGTTATTTTTCTTATTTGCCTCACTTTCCAGTCTGGCAAAATCAGTAACATAATCTTTGTCACAAAGAACTCCGGGGACATAGCAGTGCCGAGGCCCCTCGCGGAATATTGCATGTGATGTGGCATGCCCCTGAAGTCTGAGCTGGGAATTCCGCACAGTAATGTCATTGCGTGTATTAATGTTTCCATCAATAATCAGACTGCTGTCAGCACTTTTCTGTGTCCCAGTGTGTTCGATATTCGTATTTCCCGTGATACTACCGTGATAGACATAGCGGGAGGGGTTTTGTAGGGAAAGGGTCGCTGTTTTATCAGAAGTATTGGTGATAATGGTACCAACATCAGTTGCCGCGATCTTCTTGAACGACTGGCTGAACCCGTTTAAATCCAGAGTCCCCCCACGACTAGTAAAATAAATACCTCTGTAATCACTATTTTTATCCAGCGCATCGGCCTGCCCCAGTTTGACCGTTCCACGGCCACTGGCAACATAGATAGCATTGAAAGCCTTTTCTGCATTAAGAAAAACGGTACCGTCACCTGTTTTCAGGTTATTCCCCTGGGCCACATTGACATTCAGTGTCCCGGCCCCTGTTTTGTGCAGGTTATCGTTTGCCTCCCCTTTTACCGACCAGTCGACAACCGTATCTTTTCCGATCTCAACACCCGCCCCTTTATAGGCTTTATCTTTCCCAATAACCGAATAATGTTGTCCCTCATCAAAAATCAATCCTCCGGTTCCTGAGTTCAGGTTATCGGTGAGCTCAATGCTCCCGCCACCATGAAATTTCAAATCTTTATTTTTATTACTCTTGGTCAGTTCAATAGCAGTTATTTTATCGTTAATGGCAATATTTTTATTATTAACTGTCATTTTCTGACCATTGAGGTTCACCTCTTGGGTAAAAGTATTTTTCAGGATATCGACAGTGTTCTGATCATATCGAGCAAAAAAGGCCCAGGTATCCTTACTGGAGAATACTTTACCTGTCAGTGTCCCCAAAATGACCCATTTTTTTTTCTGATTATCATACAAGTAAAATCCGGAACCGCTGTCACCTCCTGTCACTTCATTATAAAACCCACCGGTATTATTACTTGCATACATATTGTTCCAGTTTAACTGAAACATGGAGGCACTACGTAATAATGGATTGTATGTCTGTCCCACCCCATAAGATGTAACACCGGTTGCACCAGCTCCAACGCGGAAACCGATTATTTGTTTCTTTCCATTGAATTCAATACCATAACGCTCTAGTGCTTCTGCTGCTGATAAGTTGAAATCAGCATGCTCTGTTGCACCCGCTGTTTCAACAACAAACTTATCCAGACGCTGGACCGCAAAGTCACCTTTGGTCACACGATCAACATAATGATAATCTGACTGTCCCCATGTCTGAGTTTTAATGGCATGGTGAATAGTGCCATTATGACTTGCTGTAACACTGTAGGCATTACCAATAGCAGTTGTTGCACCTTTAGCGGATACAGGAGAAAAATCAGGGATTGTTACTTCAGGAAAACTGAATTCTCCCCCATTTTTTAATGGCGTTTTTACCCCGTATGCTCCGGGCTGAAATGCACCTTTATTCTGTGCCAGATCAAGATAATCACGGATCCAGAAATTTCGGGTGTCCATCTGTGCTGCACAGGCATATTCAGCCGCACCATAAGACAAGGCAGAAACTATAAATATAGCGAGAAGTTTTCGACCGGTTTTAGAGGATACTCGGGATGCTAATTCTGATACAGCTATAAGCCCTTGAGTAAGGTGACAATACTTAAGTGAATATATTCTGTTCACGGGTAAGACTCCATAACGTTTATAACATAATACAAACAAATATAACTATGCCTTTATTAATAAAAAGCTTCCAATTACCTTTATTAATTGCAGTTTAACCCCCCCCCCCACGTCTGTAAAAAATACATCTACAATATAGATTTTATAGCAGTGTGTTTAGCATATTTACATTGCATTAATTAAATTGCATTGCGCCGCCAAAGGTTATTTAGAATATAATAACGACTCCATACCCACATTGCATAATGAAGGGTAAAGCTACAAAAATAAAATCATGAAATAAACAAAAGCATATGACGTTTAAGTGTTTTTATATTTATTGTTTTTTATTTTATATCATTATGCGGCGGAATTCTTCATTTATTCCGCGCGTTAACATTATTGTATCGTATTTTTTTATTTTTTTGGAAAACAATAATGTTTTTAACATGTGGATGTTTTTATATTCGAAGATTAATTGAGCACATGGGTAAATAATTCGTTATTATTTGAGTAATTCTCTAAATATGTAGATAATGGCGAGTTAACGTATCACCTGACACACTTCTCTCCGAAATTAAGAAGTATTTGACTCATCAAGCCAATAAATGTGTATAGAATGATTATACGGGATAGTTACAAGTTCACCGATACGGTGCAGGACTCAATGGCGATGTCGGTGGGAGCGTTTGTGTCACGATATGATGGACGTCCCTTCTTAATGCAGTCAGTGCCATACTTTTACTGACTGCATTAATCCGAGAGTAACATCCCATGAACACGATCAGGATTGTTGGTATCGATATTGCCAGGCCTGTTTTTCAGGCCTATATCTGGATTAATGATGATTCTGTTGCATAGGATAGAAACACCTCATGCTCCAAATTGCAGGATATCGTTCAACGATTCGAGTCCGGAACACTATTCGCTATGGAGGCATGTTCAACTTCTCATTCTGGGGGATGAACGTTCAGTTCTATGGAATATCCCCTGACTATTCCCTGCGCAACAGCATCATTTTTGGTAAAAAAAATAACATTATTCTTAATATATAGAAAAGGAACTCGTCCTGGACGGGTACAACCTATTTAAAATGCATATCATTTTCACCTCACCGGAAAACGATTAAAAATCAGTAAGAATTGCTTCTGCCTATATTATATATGCAATATATATTATGATTTCCTTTTCACTTTCAATGAAAACTGTTTTGGTGTTATACCAAAATAACTTTTAAAATTACGGATAAAATATGATGTACTAACATACCCAACCTCATCAGATATACTATTAATATGTTTTTCAGTGGTAGTTATCAATCTTGCTGCATGTTGCATTCTAATATCCAAAATCAAATTGTTAAAATTATTGTTTTCTTTTTCAAGTTTTTTCCGAATTGAGACTTCAGACATATGTAAAACATTTGCCAGATCAACTAATCGCCATGATTTTGACAGATCAGATTCTATTATTAACTTTAATTTTTCTGTGAAAGTAGAGTCTGTTGAAACAGATAATGAGCAAACCAAAGATTCAATATCGTCAACTTTAGATAACAAATAAGTAATGTTATAAATTAGTCTATGATTTGGGACATTTGCCTCTGTTATCATTTTAAATATTTCTGTATCTGTCTTATCCGCCATGCAATTAAAAATTCTACTTCGCATAGGGCCAATTTTATGGGGATTCAGTAACAATGGTTCCATGACTTTGCAGATACAGCTTAATATATTATTATCTATATGAAAAATATCATAAGGCATGCCTTTACCTAACACGTTAAGTGTTACATCAATGACTGTATTTTTCTCAATATAACATATTGATTCAGGTGGGATATTAATAACCCCCCCATCTATCGTTTTAACAAGTAATTGGGCATTGCGAAGATAAATAATGGCACAATTGTAGAATCTAATCTTTTTAAGAACCAATGTAGAGTTACCGGATATATCCCCTCTCACAGCAAGCCTCATATTACTTAAAGCATTTTGACTATTCATACAGTCACCCCCATGCTTTGTAACAACATAATTTCATGGGATATCCACTCTGTAAACTCGGAAATAACGCAAAGATGAATACTTCCCGGTAAAAAGTTTCGCATCGACATATCAACTAATTTCATAGACTATAAATAATTAGTCACTATGATGATAAAATTAATTGACCCTGATAATAGTTACGTCATGAAAATAAAATCAGTTGATGTTACAGATAACACCTAAAAAGAATTGGAAGCTTCCGTGTCGTTTCAGCACCAAATTTAATTTTTATCATTCTTATTCTATAATAAATTTTACTTACACTTAAACATGTAATCTTTGAAATTTCTTTTATTTTTCTCCGCTTAATGAAATAGAGGTAAAGAATCTCTCGTTCGGTATTATTAAGAGATCGAAGAATTTGTTCTGGTGGATACGTATAATCAATTGATAACCGATTTCCATAGTGGATAGTTATATTATCAGCACATATGCATTTAACAGGCCCCCCTGAAAAAAGAAGACTGTATAAAAAATAATTACTATTATCGCAAATCATATAAACATGATTATATTGCTGAACGGCCTCATATACAGAGGCACGGCCACTGAACTCAAAACATTTATACTCTTCATCCTGACTTGAAAAATATAAGAGACCATTTTTTAAATAAAAGTCTTTTGTAACCATTATTAGAGCAACGGTCATAGCACATATAAAATATTAGAAACCTGAACTGAATCCAACTATAATCTAAAGTAAAGAATAAAGCCACTCTAAAAAATAGCAGCATAAGATAAAATTTTACACTCCAGAATATCCAATAGATAAGCATATTTGACTAGCTATAACAATAAATCAATAAGAAAACCTGAACAATATGTTCAGGTTTTCTTTTTTATCTACTCTCCTGCTCAGAATGTATAACGAATATTAGCATTTATTAACTTATCAATATTGTATGAACCGAACTCAGAACGCTCCACATTCAGACTTATCCTAGTGTTTTCTTTAATTTTAGTATTTAGCCCGACATTGAATACCACTCTGCTATCTTTACCATTATTAATATATGTATCACCTGCCAGATCCTTGAACGCTGTCACAGTAGGCTTAAATAAATCGTACTGATAATTAATCCCAGTCAGTGCTGTCATTTCCCAGTCTTTGCCGCTGAATGTTTTGCCAAATTCAATTCCTGTGCGACCAATCAATGGTTGCATCTGCTTACGTTGCATATAGACCTCACCCCCATTGAATTGCCAGGCAAACTGATTCTCAGATACAGTACCGTAGATCAACTCTGTTTGCGGCTGTATATATGTTTCGTCAGGTAAGGAAAAACGCCAACCGGCCTCAGCGCCCAAATACCATGAGTGCGAGCCATAATCTTGTTCTGGCATTCCTAACGCACTTGATGAGTAATGATTGTCATGACGCACATATTTCCCGATAGTATCTACATAGAGTCCAGAGTCAAACATAGCTGAAGCGTACACACCAATACCCGTTGATTTGGTTCTTCCTGACCAACCAGTACCCCGGTTATTACTGTTTGTAAATGTCGCCGTTACTCCAGTAAATAACTCTCCGCCTTCAATTATATGCTTCCTGTCTGCCCCAATTTGCAAGTGCGTATAACTTCCGGTAAATCCATCAGTAGCTGAGCCCGAACCACTGTTAAGTCTAGCCCATGCCCCAGTTTCACCATGGGTATGACGTAAGTCGCCCATTCGATCATTCAGATTATTAATTTCTGTAAGAAAGTTTTTATAACCGAGATCCATAAAACTCTTGCCTGTCCGCAAAGCGGCTTTATCAGGCTGTATGTAAAATCCCTCCAGACGCCATTGCTTATTAACATCGGTCTCCAACACATCAAGTTGCGGTGTGAAACTATGGAACCCCGCATTTATTGAAACCGGGTTAAGTGTAAATATATCGCTTTGTGTATTTTTCGGGGCAGTAACCAATGCCACAGGGTCACCGCCCTGTTTTACTGAATTTGTCGTAGGAATAACAACCAGTGTGTTATTCGCCCCTGTCAATGCCTGGTTTACCGTCACTGTATCTGCTGCTTTACCATCGGCATTGATAATGAATGAGCTGTTAGTGGCCTCCAGCGTATCTGACGTCAGCCCCCCCTGCCCGAAACGATTAAAGCTCAGTGTTGAACCATTCAAAGTGAGCGACTTAACCACCGACTGCTTGTTTGCCTGCCAGGCAGTGTCCTTCATTGTTATACTTGCCAACGGCGCGTTGATATTTCCATAGTAATTTGTGGATTGGTTAATATCAGTCGTGCCAAAGATAATGCTGGCCGCATCATTGGCATTGATATCTCCAGTGATGATCCCACCCGCACCAACATTTAAGTTCGTGTCTTGCCCGCTAAGCTCCCAGCTTTGGGCGGAATACATCGTTCCAGGCTGGTCTGATAGCAAGGAAAGGCTCGCCCCGGCATTACTGCTTACCGTCCCGTCAGAAAGTAATCCGGCTGTAGCGGTCAATTTTGCCCCTTCACCTAATGACAAAGAAGATTGGGTGAAACGGCTGAGCTGATTAAGTGTGGTATCTGTAGAGGTTATCGTCGTCGCACTATCTGTACTATCAATATCACCGATAAAATGTTCATTAATAGTTAGTGCCGATCCTTGTTTCAACTGTACATGTCCATTGAAACGACTCTGATCATCTTCTGCGGTTGCCTTTGACTTACCCAATGTTGGTTTGGTTGCCACGCCATTACCGTCATTGAGATCAATGTAAAGATCCTCACTACCTAATGTCACGGTAGAATGATCGGCATTAATTCTGGTATTAAGGCTGGCGTTTCTTGCAAGGTTAAATTCAGCATTTTGTAAGTTAAGCTCCGCCATACTGAACTGTCGATTTTCCCAATCGTTCTGAGTAAATGACACTGGTTGGGTCAGTACTGAATTGTCACCCAGCGCCTTTAGCTTATTTGCTACGTCCTGACTGCTGACGGCGTGAACAACCGGATGTCCTTGCATAAATAGCCGACCATTTTGCTGGGTTATACTCCCCTGAGCATTCACTCCACCATCAATAGCGAAATCATTCTGTGTTCCTGCGGTAACCTCATTATTGATATTTAGATTACCGGTGAAATGGCCGTGCCAAATATTAGCAATCGTGGCTGTTGTATCTGGGCTATTGAAATCCAGATTAACATTAGCCATGGAGCCACTGTTAGTCAGTATAGCTCCATCATCAGCCCCGTTAAGTTTATGAAAAGTCAAACTGTTTCCATTAATGTCGAGCTTGCCGCCATGATAGCCCCATTTGATATTATCCGGATTAATTTGTTTGTCGTCGTTTAGCACCAGAGTAGGACGCCCACTTACAATACTGACAGAACTGAACGCCTGGCTCAGTCCGTTATCATCAGCACGCTGTGCCAATATAACGGTTCCGTCTCCCACATTTAAGCTTCCTGGGTTTACACCGGTACCGTTAATTTTTAACGTACCCGTACCCAGTTTATGCAAACTATCACCAGTAACCCCATTAATCTGCCAGTCAACAAGATGTTCACCATTAACAATAATTCCGCCGCCTTTCCATGTCTGAGTATCAACGGGCTTGACAATATAATCATCATCAAAAGTAAGTGTGCCAGCCCCCTGATTAACGGTATTTTCTAACACTACAGTACCGCCGCCCTGAAAAGTTAGATCTTTACCACTATTAAGCGAAGCAGGCCATGTTGCCCCCAAATTTCCATGCATTTCCCATGATGTGCTTCCCTGGGTTAATGAACCAAGTCCCGTTTTTTCGTCATATGACCAATGAATATCCCCTTCACCTTGTTTTGTATTTACTGGTGCATCGGCATCTTGTTTCATCGTATTTTTTACATCACCAGCAGGAATTATTGTGTACCAGTTAGTATTGCCATTGACCCCTGCATATGAATTGAGAACGGCTAACAAAACCCATTTATTTTGGTCTGCATCCCAGGCAAAAAGAGGAGAGCCGCTGTCACCGGGAGTACCGTAGGTTGAGAGTGGAGTATTAGTGGTATTCGTGACAAAACTCCAGTCAGATATAGCCGGCGTATTTACTATTCCACCTGTTTTATACGAGTAGGCTCCCATTAAATAGGTGATTTTTCCGTTAGTATCTTTTACATATTGAGTTCCCGTACCTACTCGATAGAACACAGGGAAACGGTCAGCATTTTGATAGGTTCCCTTAGCTGTGCCCGCATTGGTTATATCCAGCGGTGTAACCTCGGTGACAATTTTGTTGAGACGGGGAGTGTGGAAATCTCTCCAGTGATTATTTCTGTCAACAAGAGCATAGGAGGAATCATCCGCATAGCCAAATTTCACATATTGATAACCACCATTGTGCTTAACGCTGACGACATACTGTGGCGAAACCAGTGTTGCAACCCCAGTCGAGTCATTAGAGCTGAAGTCAATCATGGGTGCCTTATTCAGCGTCGTGACGGGATTGCCATTTTTATCATATAGAGGAACATTTTCCGCGCCGGGGCGGAACTCTCCCTTATTCTCAGCAAAATCACGATATGTTTGATAGGAAGTAGTGGAGCTAACGACGGAAGCACACGATGGAAAGCTGTATCCTCCCACCATTATGCTTATCAATAGCAATGTTGATAATTTTGACTTCAAAAGAAATGTCGAAATACTGTTTCTTTTTATATTTTTTACCACTTCCGACACAGCAACAAGTTCACCTCTATGATTTTTCTTTAACATATATATTTTATTCACATCACACCCCCCAACAAGTAAAAAATATTTAATTATATATTCACCTTACATTGGGATAGTCAAGAGGTGACGGGACGTGAGCAAATTAATTATCAAACAAACATATTTATTGATAGCATCACAAAATAAATAACAAAATCGGATAAATAAAACAAAATAAAAATACAAGAATAAGATAACAAATTATCAAAAAAAACAAAAAAAATGATTTTTTTTGGTATTTATAAGACTTAAAGTTCAATTGAAAAACAATATTTAATCTTGAACCCTTATTGATAAAACCACAAAAAAAAGTAGCATTAATATCGCAACAACAACCAAGCCAACGTACGTATAATATAGGCTTTGTGAATAATGTTGTTTTTTTTAATTAAGTTTTTTTTACAATTATTGACAATGGGTTTCTATTATGAATAAAAAACTTCTCGCAATGGGGCTGTTATTAAGCATGACCGCAGGTTCAGCTATGGCAGCAGCAAATTCTGGTACAACCATCGGAACAGGTACATTAGCGGTAACAGGCACTGTTGGGACGTCTACTTGTTCAGTGACTTTTCCACAAAGTGTGACAATGCCAAGTATTACCACTGCGCTGTACAATACAACGCCGAACGGGAGTGCCATGATTCAACAGTCTGCTGGCAATATCCAGTTTTCAGGATGCAATGGTCAATCCGTTAATCTTAAAGTGATGGCTAACAATGTTACGCTTGCCGGGAGTAAAACAATCGGTTATCCGAAAGTTGACGATAGCCAACAAGGGTGGCTAGGTCTGGCTTTTGCTGTATCAACAGATAACGGCTCGTCTTTTAATAATTTGAAGTTGGACAATAGCCCATCAGAGCCAATCAGTGTTACGAGCGAAGCATTTGCATTACCTGTGCGTGTTAAAGCAGTTAGATTGTCATCAAATACTGCAACTGATATAGGTCAAGGCAATTATAGCGCATCTTTTGTTGTAACTGCTACATACGCTTAATGTTCATTCATTGATAAACAAAGCATGGTTGACGTACAACCATGCTTTTCATGGAATAAAAATGAGAAAAAAAATACTTTATACTTTTCTTCTCCTGTTATCGTCACCAGTTGTTGCACATGACCTTGAAGGTATAAATTTAGACTTAACCAGAGTAATATTTGACTCACAACAAAATAGTGCATCAATAAAAGTCAATAACTTTAATGAAAATAAATCTTGGCTATTACGTTCATGGATATCCAACTATAGCGATGATGGAAAAAGTAAAAGTTTCATTATAACTCCAATTCTTTACAGAGTATTGCCTAATGAAAGTATTCAATTAAAAATCGAAAAAACAGATGACTTGTTACCAACAGATAGAGAATCTGTTTTCCGAATTAATGTGCTTGCAATTCCACCAAAAGAGATTAGTAATGATAAAACCAGTTCGAAACCTTCTGATTTACAATTTGCAATTAATAGCAGAATCAAACTCATTTATCGGCCTCATAAGCTTAACGAAACAGACAAAGTTAATGCTGCATTTAAGTCCTTAAAAATATTAAAGAAAAACGAATATATCAGCATAGAAAACGCAACACCTTACTATATTACAATGGATAATGTAAAAATTAACAATAAGAAAGTAACCTCAATTGAAGATTTCATGGTTGCACCATATTCGGAGTTTAAAATACCCACACAGAACGCAAAATCTTTTAGTTATACAACGATTAATGATTATGGCGGAAAAAACCCTATTATAGATATTAAATTCTAATATTTTCATCATTTTTCGGGAGGCAGTTTGAAAGTTTTATTAAAAAAATCCTTATTACTGGTAAGGATCGCACTCCTGTGTCCGGCGTTCAGTTGGGGAGCTGCGTCTCCCGTTCCTGGTCATAATAATGAGTTATCATTTAACCCTGATTTTCTGGAATTATCTGATGGTAACAATGCTAAAAACATTGACCTCAGTTATTTTATGAATGCGAGTGGAGCGGCACCAGGAGAATATACTGTTGACGTTATTATGAATGGTAAAATTGTTGACAGTCAAATTAAAATCGATTTTACCGAACAAGATAATGAGCTAACCGCCAGACTGACGCCTCAACAGTTGGAACGTTGGGGAATTGATACAAATAAGCTCTCCGTATCTTCCCCATCGGCTTACCAGCAAAATATTGCATATATTATTCAGGGCGCAACAGAGAAATTCGATGCGAACAACCAAAAGCTAATATTGAATATACCACAAAGCTACCTCAAACCTCAGGATTGGTTAAGTACTCCGCCCCATCTCTGGGATGAAGGTATGCCAGCGCTAATGGTTAACTATCTATTTAACGGAATTAAGCAAAATAATAATGGCTACGGTAGCCGTAGTCAGTTTTTATCTCTGGATAGTTCTCTGAACCTTGGTGGATGGCACCTTCGCCATAACGGTAACTGGTCAACAAACTCATATAATAAAGAGAGCCATTGGCAACCCGTCAGTGTTTATCTACAGCATGATTATTCTTTCCTGCAGGGAGGGCAATTTACTGTAGGGCAAACCTCAACGGATGGTGCGATATTTGACAGTTTTCCTTTTGAAGGAGCACAGTTTTCATCTGATGATGGCATGATTGCCCCAGAACTCAGCCAATATAGCCCTGTTGTCCGTGGCATTGCTTATTCTCAAGCACAGGTATCCGTCAAGCAAAACGGAGTTGTCATTTATCAAAAGAACGTCCCACCTGGACCGTTTGAATTACGCGATTTTAACCAAATATTCACCGGTGACCTGGAGGTGGAAATCCGTGAGGCAGATGGCACTATTCGCCATTTTACTCAGGCGACGGCCGTTTTACCGATTCTGCAACGTCAGGGGCGCTTACGCTATAACCTGGCATTTGGGAAATATCGCTCAAGTTCTACTTTGAATAATAGTGTGTCTGAGCCTCAGTTTGTTCAGTCTTCAGCAGCAATCGGATTACCTGATGAATATACATTTTATGGTGGTGGTATCAAAGCAGACAACTATGCAGCAGTTCTGCTTGGCCTGGGTAAATACTCAGATTTTTTTGGAGCGTTCTCCCTGGATGTCACTCATGCTCGCTCACAATTTTCGCAGAATTATAAGTCTTTCGGAAAACAGCAAGGACAGTCTTACCGCTTTATGTATTCGCGTGGTTTTGGTGAGACGAATACGACATTGAATATTACCGGCTATCGTTATGCCACACGCGGTTACTACGATTTTGATGAGTTACAACAAATTCAGAGTGGATTCGTTGATGAGAAAAATATAAACAGTTATCATCAACGTTCGCGTATATCAACAACGATAAGTCAAGATCTTCAGGATTGGGGACAACTCTACCTCTCAGCAAGTAAAGATCAGTACTGGGATACCGCTGATGGATATAACTTATCGGCGAGTTACTCGCTGCCATTCCGCTATATCTCGGCAATGCTATCGCTCGGGTATAATAAAAGCCCGTATTACCACGAGGCTGATAAATCGCTGTTTTTATCTGTGTCTGTACCGCTCAACTCATTGCTGAATGGAAATAACCTGTTCTTAACCACGAATACCATTACGAATAATGGTCAGGTGCAACAGCAGGTTGGATTAAACGGCTCCTCACAGGATGGTGAGTTTAACTATGCCGTGGCGCAAGGCTGGCAGAATCAAAACAGAGGAGAGTCAGGTAACATTAACCTTAACTATCGTGGACCTTATGCACAAATGAACGGCGGCTATGCCTGGCAAAAAGAATCCAGTCAATGGACATACGGAATTAGCGGTGGTATTACGTTGCATCCACATGGATTAACCTTATCCCAGCCATTAAGTCTGGACAGTGCCAGTGCTCTGGTTCAGGCTCGTGATGCCGCCAGCGTAAAAGTATTGAACGGGTCTGGTATTTATACGGACTGGCGTGGATATGCCGTGGTCCCATATTTGAATCCCTATAACCGAAATCAAATTTCACTTGATGTTAATAGTGTTAAGGATAATGTTGAGCTGCTAAATACAGATGTTACTGTCATCCCTTCTCGAGGAGCTTTAGTTTCCGCTCCATTTAAAGTCAATGTCGGTAATAAGGCAATAATTACCTTGATACAGAAGAATGGTGAGCCCGTACCGTTTGGTAGTGTGGTGACATTAGATTCTGAAAATAGCATTAACAGCAGTATTGTTGCTGATCAAGGACAGGTGTATATGTCAGGGTTACCTGAAGAGGATACACTTATTGCACAATGGGGTGAGGAAGCTTCTCAAAAGTGTAAAACAAATTACAAATTGCAAAATAAAACAGCGAAATTCAGTGAATTAACTTTACAATGCCAATAGTCGGTAGTTCTTAGATTAATAACCCTGCATATGCGGGGTTATTTTCATCTAACATATTAACAACATCATTCCAGATTTGTATTACTTCCGACGGACACAAATCATCTTTTCAACTGCGAATATCATCATACTCCCGTATTTTATCAAATTCGTGTTTCGCAAATGGGCATAGTGGGATAATTTTTCGTTTTTCCCGACGCATTTTTTCCACGACTTTCGCAACCAGCTGTTTACCAATCCCCTGCCCTTTCAGGCTTTCATCGACATCGGTATGTTCGATAATCGCTAAATTCTCTCCGGTCGGCACAAAGACAATTTCAGCGATTTGCTTGCCCTGTTCGTCATTAATGTAAAATTTATTGTGGCCTTCGCGTATTTCCATTTTACCCTCGCTTATTTATGACGGTATTTCAGCGCACCGCTCGGGCACGTATCAATCACTTTAACCACAGTAATGACGTCAACTTCATCCGGCATGATCCACGGCTTTCGTTTGAGATTAAATAACTTGCCGTTGCCACGTACGCAATTGCCAGAATGCTGACATATCGCAGTGTTAAAATAGACATCGATATTTTCGCCGGTATAACAGCGATAACCCCCGTCCAGTAGCGCCTGATCCATGACCTTCCCTCTCTCATCAGTATGGTTTTCACTATAAGCATAGCCCCGGAATCTTCATACAGCACTGGCAGTTTCCGTTGCCAGAGTCTCTTCCCCTATATAGCCAATCATTCTTACTCCCTTTGAATTACCCGCCTCATCAGAGATAATGCTTAAGAAATTTGTCACACAAGGAAGCTGATGAGACATTCATTGCCCTACCGTATGTTACGCAAACGTCCGATGAAATTGAGTACCACTGTGATCTTAATGGTCAGCGCGGTACTGTTCTCGGTGCTATTGGTGGTGCATCTGATTTACTTCTCGCAAATCAGTGATATGACGCGAGACGGGCTAGCTAACAAGGCACTGGCAGTAGCGCGTACCCTCGCCGACTCGCCGGAAATCCGTCAGGGCTTGCAGAAAAAAGCGCAGGAGAGTGGAATCCAGGCCATCGCGGAAGCCGTGCGCAAACGCAACGATCTGCTGTTTATTGTCGTTACCGATATGCAAAGTCTTCGCTACTCGCATCCTGAAGCCCAGCGTATTGGTCAGCCATTTAAAGGTGATGACATCCTTAAAGCGCTGAATGGCGAAGAAAATGTCGCTATCAATCGCGGTTTTCTGGCGCAGGCTTTACGCGTATTTACCCCCATCTACGATGAAAATCATAAACAAATTGGCGTAGTGGCGATCGGCCTTGAGTTAAGCCGCGTGACCCAACAGATCAATGACAGTCGCTGGAGCATTATCTGGTCGGTACTATTTGGCATGCTGGTCGGACTGATCGGCACATGCATTCTGGTTAAAGTACTGAAAAAAATCCTTTTCGGCCTGGAACCCTACGAAATCTCCACACTGTTTGAGCAACGCCAGGCCATGTTGCAGTCCATCAAAGAAGGCGTCGTTGCCGTGGACGATCGCGGCGAGGTCACCCTGATCAACGATGCCGCACAAGAATTGCTGAATTACCGTAAGTCGCAGGACGATGAGAAACTGTCGACGCTAAGCCACTCGTGGTCACAGGTGGTAGATGTCTCGGAAGTGTTACGCGACGGAACCCCACGCCGCGACGAAGAGATTACGATTAAGGACCGACTATTACTGATCAACACCGTTCCGGTGCGCAGTAATGGCGTTATCATCGGTGCCATTTCAACCTTCAGGGACAAAACTGAAGTACGTAAACTGATGCAGCGACTCGACGGTCTGGTCAACTATGCTGACGCACTTCGTGAACGATCCCACGAATTTATGAATAAATTGCATGTGATTCTCGGATTATTGCATCTGAAGAGTTATAAGCAGTTGGAAGATTACATTCTCAAAACAGCCAATAACTATCAGGAAGAGATTGGCTCTCTGCTGGGTAAGATCAAATCTCCGGTTATCGCTGGTTTTTTAATCAGCAAGATTAACCGCGCGACCGATTTAGGCCATACGCTGATTTTAAACAGTGAAAGCCAGCTGCCAGACAGCGGTAGTGAGGATCAGGTCGCGACGCTGATTACCACGTTGGGAAATCTGATAGAAAACGCGCTGGAGGCATTAGGGCCGGAACCCGGTGGCGAAATTAGCGTAACATTGCACTACCGTCACGGCTGGCTGCACTGCGAAGTTAACGATGATGGACCGGGGATCGCACCCGACAAAATCGATCACATTTTTGACAAAGGTGTCTCGACAAAAGGAAGCGAGCGAGGCGTCGGTTTAGCACTTGTCAAACAACAGGTAGAAAATCTCGGTGGCAGCATCGCCGTGGAATCGGAACCCGGGATTTTCACACAATTTTTTGTCCAGATACCCTGGGACGGGGAGAGGTCGAACAGATGATCAATGTATTAATTATCGATGATGACGCAATGGTCGCGGAGCTGAATCGCCGATACGTGGCACAAATCCCGGGCTTTCAATGCTGTGGAACGGCTTCGACGCTGGAGAAAGCCAAAGAGATTATCTTCAATAGCGATACGCCTATCGACCTGATATTGCTAGATATCTATATGCAAAAAGAGAACGGGCTCGATTTACTGCCTGTCCTGCATAACGCGCGTTGCAAAAGTGATGTGATTGTCATCTCCTCCGCTGCCGATGCAGCAACCATTAAAGATTCGCTGCATTACGGTGTTGTGGATTACCTGATCAAACCCTTCCAGGCTTCCCGCTTTGAAGAGGCGCTCACCGGCTGGCGGCAAAAGAAAATGGCGCTGGAAAAACATCAGTATTATGACCAGGCCGAGCTTGATCAGCTAATCCACGGCAGCAGCTCCAACGAGCAGGATCCTCGTCGCTTGCCAAAAGGCTTAACGCCGCAGACGTTACGCACGCTGTGCCAGTGGATTGACGCGCATCAGGACTATGAGTTTTCAACCGACGAGCTGGCTAACGAGGTTAACATCTCGCGTGTTTCCTGCCGTAAATACCTTATCTGGCTGGTCAACTGCCACATCTTGTTCACCAGTATCCATTATGGCGTCACGGGGCGTCCGGTTTACCGTTACCGTATTCAGGCAGAACACTACTCACTACTGAAACAATATTGCCAATAACGGATCGCTGGTTATCTGTAAGTAATAATTATTACCGTAATGCAAAATACCCCTGGCACAAGTTACATCGTTCATCAGTAAAACTTGTGCCAGATCAAATATAATTATCCCTCCATCATCGCTAAAAATTAATATCTCTTCAGATGAACGGTGTTTTTAATTTCAAAACGCTAACAAAAGTTAATTAACTATTATGTCACCCACATTATGTGTATTTTTACCCACAAATGGGTAGATCAGATTAATCTATAAACCTAATAATACCTGCCCTGAGAACAAAAAACAGACCGATAAATATCAATAAGATAACAGCAAACAAAACATTAACATCTGCGCTGTACAAACTATAAACCCATCGCCAGAGAGTCTTTCTCTCTGAAAAAGCCGCTTATCACAGTGCATAAATTTGCCGCTGCTTTAATCAGCCAATATTCACTGTGAGGTATTTGCTCAAGCCGGTAACGACCAAACGGATATTTAGTCAGGCTCTGAAAACAGTTCATACAAAACAGAACGTGACTGTGATCTATTCAGCAAAAATTTAAATAGGATTATCGCGAGGGTTCACACATGTTATTTACTATCCAACTTATCATAATACTGATATGTCTGTTTTATGGTGCCAGAAAGGGTGGTATCGCGCTGGGTTTATTAGGCGGTATCGGTCTGGTCATTCTGGTCTTCGTCTTCCACCTTCAGCCAGGTAAACCACCGGTTGATGTCATGCTGGTTATCATTGCGGTGGTGGCGGCATCGGCGACCTTGCAAGCTTCGGGCGGTCTTGATGTCATGCTGCAAATTGCCGAGAAGCTGCTGCGTCGCAACCCGAAATATGTCTCAATTGTCGCGCCGTTTGTGACCTGTACGCTGACCATTCTTTGCGGTACGGGTCATGTGGTTTACACCATTCTGCCGATCATCTACGACGTTGCTATTAAGAACAACATCCGTCCGGAACGTCCGATGGCGGCAAGTTCTATCGGTGCACAGATGGGGATTATCGCCAGTCCGGTGTCGGTTGCGGTCGTATCTCTGGTTGCGATGCTGGGTAATGTCACCTTTGATGGTCGCCATCTTGAGTTCCTCGACCTGCTGGCAATCACCATTCCATCGACGTTAATCGGTATCCTGGCGATCGGTATCTTCAGCTGGTTCCGCGGTAAAGATCTGGATAAAGACGAAGAGTTCCAGAAATTCATCTCCGTACCGGAAAACCGTGAGTATGTTTACGGTGATACCGCGACGCTGCTGGATAAAAAACTGCCGAAAAGCAACTGGCTGGCAATGTGGATCTTCCTCGGGGCAATCGCTGTAGTCGCCCTTCTTGGTGCTGATTCGGACCTGCGTCCATCCTTCGGCGGCAAACCGCTGTCGATGGTACTGGTTATTCAGATGTTTATGCTGCTGACCGGGGCGCTGATTATTATCCTGACCAAAACCAATCCCGCGTCTATCTCAAAAAACGAAGTCTTCCGTTCCGGTATGATCGCCATCGTGGCGGTGTACGGTATCGCATGGATGGCTGAAACCATGTTCGGTGCGCATATGTCTGAAATTCAGGGCGTACTGGGTGAAATGGTGAAAGAGTATCCGTGGGCCTATGCCATTGTTCTGCTGCTGGTTTCCAAGTTTGTAAACTCTCAGGCTGCGGCGCTGGCGGCGATTGTTCCGGTCGCGCTGGCGATCGGCGTTGATCCGGCATACATCGTGGCTTCAGCACCGGCTTGCTACGGTTATTACATCCTGCCGACTTATCCGAGCGATCTGGCAGCGATTCAGTTTGACCGTTCCGGCACCACCCACATCGGTCGCTTCGTCATCAACCACAGCTTTATTCTGCCGGGGTTGATTGGTGTGAGCGTATCGTGCGTCTTCGGCTGGATCTTCGCTGCGATGTACGGGTTCTTATAAATGCACTTTGCGTGCCGCCCGTGACTACGCGGCACGCCATTTTCGAATAACAAATACAGAGTTACAGGCTGGAAGCTATGTCAAACAAACCCTTTATCTACCAGGCACCTTTCCCGATGGGGAAAGACAATACCGAATATTATCTACTCACTTCCGATTACGTTAGCGTTGCCGACTTCGACGGCGAAACCATCCTGAAAGTGGAACCAGAAGCCCTGACCCTGCTGGCGCAGCAAGCCTTTCACGATGCTTCTTTCATGCTCCGCCCGGCACACCAGAAACAGGTTGCGGCTATTCTTCACGATCCAGAAGCCAGCGAAAACGACAAGTACGTGGCGCTGCAATTCTTAAGAAACTCCGAAATCGCCGCCAAAGGCGTGCTGCCGACCTGCCAGGATACCGGCACCGCGATCATCGTCGGTAAAAAAGGTCAACGCGTGTGGACCGGTGGCGGTGATGAAGAAGCGCTGTCGAAAGGCGTCTATAACACCTATATCGAAGATAACCTGCGCTATTCACAGAACGCGCCGCTGGACATGTATAAAGAGGTCAACACCGGCACGAACCTGCCTGCGCAAATCGACCTGTATGCGGTAGATGGCGATGAGTACAAATTCCTCTGTGTCGCTAAAGGCGGCGGCTCTGCCAACAAAACGTATCTCTACCAGGAAACCAAAGCCCTGCTGACGCCCGGCAAACTGAAAAACTTCCTCGTCGAGAAAATGCGTACCCTCGGTACTGCGGCCTGCCCACCGTACCATATCGCGTTTGTGATTGGCGGTACGTCTGCGGAAACCAACCTGAAAACCGTTAAGTTAGCAAGCGCTCACTATTACGATGAACTGCCGACGGAAGGGAACGAACATGGTCAGGCGTTCCGCGATATCCAGCTGGAACAGGAACTGCTGGAAGAGGCACAGAAACTCGGTCTTGGCGCGCAGTTTGGCGGTAAATACTTCGCGCACGACATCCGCGTTATCCGTCTGCCACGTCACGGCGCATCCTGCCCGGTAGGCATGGGCGTCTCCTGCTCCGCTGACCGTAACATTAAAGCGAAAATCAACCGCGAAGGTATCTGGATCGAAAAACTGGAACACAACCCAGGCCAGTACATTCCACAAGAACTGCGTCAGGCCGGTGAAGGCGAAGCGGTGAAAGTTGACCTTAACCGCCCGATGAAAGAGATCCTTGCCCAGCTTTCGCAATACCCGGTATCCACCCGCTTGTCGCTCACCGGCACCATTATCGTGGGTCGCGATATTGCACACGCCAAGCTGAAAGAGCTGATTGACGCCGGTAAAGAACTGCCGCAGTACATCAAAGATCACCCGATCTACTACGCGGGTCCGGCGAAAACGCCTGCCGGTTATCCATCAGGTTCACTTGGCCCAACCACCGCAGGTCGTATGGACTCCTACGTGGATCTGCTGCAATCCCACGGCGGCAGCATGATCATGCTGGCGAAAGGCAACCGCAGTCAGCAGGTTACCGACGCGTGTCATAAACACGGCGGCTTCTACCTCGGTAGCATCGGCGGTCCGGCGGCGGTACTGGCGCAGCAGAGCATCAAGCATCTGGAATGCGTCGCTTATCCGGAGCTGGGTATGGAAGCTATCTGGAAAATCGAAGTAGAAGATTTCCCGGCGTTTATCCTGGTCGATGACAAAGGTAACGACTTCTTCCAGCAGATCGTCAACAAACAGTGCGCGAACTGCACTAAGTAACCTCTTCGGCCCAGCGCCTGGCAGCATGCTGCCAGGTGATCCCCCTGGGCCACCTCTTTTGCGATTGTAATTTCACGCTTGCTGGTGAATAGTCAGTATTTTCCCTGACTTGCGAACTCACCATGACCCGCACACTCAAGCCGTTAATTCTTAACACTGGCGCACTGGCGCTAACGTTAATCCTGATTTATACCGGCATTTCGGCCCATGACAAACTCACCTGGCTGATGGAAGTGACACCGGTGATTATTGTCGTGCCGCTACTGCTTGCCACCGCTAAACGTTATCCGTTAACGCCGCTGCTTTATACGCTCATTTTCTTTCACGCCATCATCCTGATGGTCGGCGGGCAATACACCTACGCGAAAGTCCCCGTTGGTTTTGAGGTGCAGGAATGGCTGGGGTTGAGCCGTAATCCGTATGACAAACTGGGACATTTTTTCCAGGGGCTGGTGCCTGCACTGGTGGCACGAGAGATCCTTGTACGCGGGATGTACGTTCGCGGACGTAAGATGGTGGCGTTTCTGGTCTGCTGCGTGGCGCTGGCGATAAGCGCGATGTATGAATTAATCGAGTGGTGGGCAGCGCTGGCAATGGGCCAGGGCGCTGATGATTTTCTCGGCACCCAGGGCGACCAGTGGGACACGCAATCCGATATGTTCTGCGCGCTGCTTGGCGCATTAACGACGGTAATATTCCTCGCTCGCTTTCATTGCCGTCAGCTACGGCGCTTTGACTTGATCACCAGAGCGCCGGAAGCGATTACCCCTTAACGGTGCAACCAGCCTGGTAGCCAGTCGCCGTGGGCGGCAATCAGGTCGTCAACAAGAGCATATATTTCGTCAATGCCCAGCACGGCGGCAGTATGCGGGTCCATCATCGCGGCGTGGTAAACACGGTCGCGATTTTCCGTAAGAATAGCTTCTGTCAGCAGCGTCTGTACGTTGATGTTGGTTTGCATCAGGGCGGCCAGATGCGAAGGTAGCGTACCGACTTTGGTCGGCTGAATGCCATTAGCATCAACCAGACAGGCTACTTCCACGCAACATCCTTGTGGCAGGTTATCAATCAAGCCATCGTTACGGACATTGCCATAAATCACACTCGGCTCGCCGGTCCAGATAGCGTTCATGATTGTGCTGGCATATTCCCGTGACGGTTTAATATCAATCCGGGAGGCGTTTTTATACTCCTCCAGCTCTTTATGCCAGTTCGCCAGCTGCTCGACGCAGCGTTTCGGGTACTCATCCAGCGGTACTTTATAACGCTCAATCAAATCCTCACGACCTGGCTTAATAAACCACGGTGTGTACTCAGCAAAATGTTCTGACGATTCTGTGACGAAGTAGCCCAGCTTTTTGAACATTTCGTAACGCACAATATTCTGGCAGCGAGTATTACCATGAATATTTGGCTTCGGTGCCTGCCCTGCTTCATAAGCCGCCAGCAATTCAGGATAGAGATTCACGTAGCTACCGTCTGCGGTTTTACGCTCCAGTTCCAGGTAAAACGCCATATGGTTGATACCTGCGCAACGGTAACGCAGCGTAGCCGGATCGATATTGAGGTCACGCGCCAGCTCTTCCGCCGTTCCCTGCACCGAATGGCACAGCCCGACCTGTTTGATATGCGGATAGCGTGCATACATCGCCCAGGTATTCATCGCCATTGGGTTAACGTAGTTGAGCATGGTGGCATCAGGGCAGACTTCCGTCATGTCCTCGCAAATTTGCCACAGGTGCGGAATGGTACGTAGCGCGCGCATAATACCGCCCGGCCCCAGCGTATCGGCAATGGTTTGTTCCAGACCATGCCGCTTACAGACCTCGAAATCAGTCACCGTGCAAGGTTCATAACCGCCAATCTGAAATGCCACCACCACAAAATCAGCATCCTGTAAGGCTTCTTTCTGTTGGGTGTGGCAGGTGATTTTGCCGCTGGCCCCTGCTGAATCCATCAACTTGCGCACCACAATGTGTGACTCTTCCAGGCGGGTGGGATCGATATCCATCAGGGCAATATGCGCCGTTTTCAGCGCCTCACGATGGAACACATCACCAAGAATATTTTTAACGAAAATCGTCGAACCAGCGCCGATAAATGTAATTTTAGGTGCAGACATCATGCAGATCTCCTGGCTTGCTTGAATGACTTCATCATGGCAGGCGATATCGCAGAAAACCTCCGGTTTCCCGGTTGAGCATTCCCAAAAACTCAGATCCTAAGTGGCACATCAATAGATCTGAGTTTATGGGAATAAATTACCTGAAAAGCTGAATAATCGACCCCAATCTTCTCATCCGCTCTCCTCGCACCTCCAGGGAGAGGAATAAAACCGTGCGCCTATTCGCAGTCATCCTCCCTCACTCCTGCCATAATTCTGATATTCCAGGAAAGAGAGTCATCCATGAATACAGATACGTTTATGTGCAGCAGCGACGAAAAGCAGACCCGTAGCCCACTGTCGCTGTATTCAGAATACCAGCGGATGGAAATTGAGGTTCGCGCACCGCATATTATGCCCACCAGCCACTGGCATGGTCAGGTCGAAGTGAATGTGCCTTTCGATGGCGATGTGGAATACCTGATCAACAATGAAAAAGTGAATATCAATCAGGGTCATATCACGCTGTTCTGGGCCTGTACACCGCACCAACTAACAGATACCGGAACCTGTCAGAGCATGGCGATTTTTAATCTGCCGATGCATCTGTTTCTCTCCTGGCCGCTGGATAAAGACCTGATTAACCACGTTACTCACGGCATGGTGATCAAATCACTGGCGACACAGCAACTTAGCCCGTTTGAAGTGCGCCGCTGGCAGCAGGAATTAAACAGTCCGAACGAGCAAATTCGCCAGCTCGCCATTGATGAAATTGGCCTGATGCTCAAGCGATTTAGCCTCTCTGGCTGGGAACCGATTCTGGTCAATAAAACCTCGCGCACACACAAAAACAGTGTCTCGCGCCATGCGCAATTTTATGTCAGCCAGATGCTGGGCTTTATTGCCGAAAACTATGATCAGGCGCTGACCATCAACGATGTGGCTGAGCACGTCAAACTTAACGCCAACTATGCAATGGGGATATTCCAGCGGGTCATGCAATTGACGATGAAACAGTACATAACCGCGATGCGCATCAACCACGTTCGCGCATTACTGAGCGATACCGATAAAAGTATTCTCGATATTGCCCTGACGGCAGGCTTTCGTTCGAGTAGCCGTTTTTACAGCACGTTCGGCAAATATGTCGGCATGTCGCCGCAACAATACCGCAAACTTAGCCAACAGCGCCGCCAGACGTTTCCCGGCTAAAGACGATATCAGTATCAGCCAAAAAAATAGTTTAGCCGTCGATAATAAGCAGTGAAAATAATTTAAAATAATCACATAACATATTGTTTATAAAAATAAATATTTCAAAAATGTTTGTTTTTCACGCGCTTTACAGCCCGAAAAGGCCGGAAGATACTTGCCCGCAACGAAGATTCCTTCATAACCGGGTAAGCAATGATGAAAGTATTAATTGTTGAAAGCGAGTTTCTCCATCAAGACACCTGGGTCGGTAACGCCGTTGAGCGTCTGGCAGATGCTTTAAGCCAGCAAAATGTTACCGTGATTAAATCCACCTCCTTTGATGATGGTTTTGCCATTCTCTCTTCAAACGAAGCCATTGACTGCCTGATGTTCAGCTATCAAATGGAACATCCGGACGAACATCAAAACGTCAGACAATTGATCGGTAAGCTTCATGAGCGCCAACAAAACGTGCCGGTCTTCCTGTTGGGCGATCGGGAAAAAGCCCTCGCCGCAATGGATCGCGACCTGCTGGAGCTTGTCGATGAATTCGCCTGGATTCTGGAAGATACCGCCGACTTTATCGCCGGACGCGCCGTTGCCGCGATGACCCGCTACCGCCAGCAGCTATTGCCGCCACTGTTCAGCGCGCTGATGAAATATAGCGACATCCATGAATATTCCTGGGCAGCGCCAGGCCACCAGGGCGGCGTTGGTTTTACCAAAACACCCGCCGGACGTTTCTACCATGACTACTATGGTGAAAATCTGTTCCGCACCGACATGGGCATCGAACGCACTTCCCTCGGTTCTTTGCTTGACCATACTGGCGCATTTGGCGAAAGCGAAAAATATGCCGCACGCGTATTTGGTGCCGATCGCTCCTGGTCGGTAGTCGTCGGTACTTCCGGCTCTAACCGCACCATCATGCAGGCTTGCATGACCGATAACGATGTCGTGGTCGTTGACCGTAACTGCCATAAATCCATCGAACAAGGCTTGATGCTGACAGGTGCGAAACCGGTCTACATGGTGCCAAGCCGCAACCGCTACGGCATTATCGGGCCAATCTATCCGCAGGAAATGCAACCTGAAACCTTGCAGAAGAAAATCAATGAAAGCCCGCTGACTAAAGACAAAGCCGGGCAAAAACCGTCTTACTGCGTGGTGACCAACTGTACCTATGACGGCGTGTGTTATAACGCTAAAGAAGCGCAGGATCTGCTGGAAAAAACCTCCGATCGTCTGCACTTTGACGAAGCCTGGTACGGCTATGCACGTTTCAACCCGATCTATGCCGATCACTATGCCATGCGCGGCGAACCTGGCGATCACAACGGTCCTACCGTTTTCGCCACCCACTCCACCCACAAACTGCTGAATGCGCTGTCACAGGCCTCTTATATTCATGTACGTGAAGGTCGTGGGGCGATTAACTTCTCCCGCTTCAACCAGGCCTACATGATGCATGCCACCACCTCCCCGCTGTATGCCATCTGCGCATCCAACGACGTGGCGGTGTCGATGATGGACGGCAACAGCGGCCTGTCACTGACCCAGGAAGTGATCGACGAAGCGGTTGATTTCCGTCAGGCGATGGCGCGGCTATATAAAGAGTTCACCGCTGACGGTAGCTGGTTCTTCAAACCGTGGAACAAAGAAGTCGTCACCGACCCACAAACCGGCAAAACCTATGACTTTGCTGACGCACCAACCAAACTGCTGACCACCGTTCAGGACTGCTGGGTCATGCATCCGGGCGAAAGCTGGCACGGCTTCAAAGATATTCCGGATAACTGGAGTATGCTCGACCCGATTAAAGTCAGCATCCTTGCTCCGGGAATGGGTGAAGATGGTGAACTGGAAGAAACCGGTGTTCCGGCGGCGCTGGTCACAGCCTGGCTTGGTCGCCACGGCATTGTGCCTACCCGTACCACTGACTTCCAGATTATGTTCCTGTTCTCTATGGGCGTGACCCGTGGGAAATGGGGAACTCTGGTTAACACCCTTTGCTCCTTCAAACGCCACTATGACGCCAACACACCGCTGGCGCAGGTGATGCCGGAACTTGTTGAACAATATCCTGACACTTACGCGAACATGGGGATTCACGATCTGGGTGACACCATGTTTGCCTGGCTGAAAGAAAACAACCCTGGCGCACGGTTGAATGAAGCCTATTCCGGCCTACCGGTGGCGGAAATCACCCCGCGTGAAGCGTACAACGCGATTGTCGACAACAATGTCGAACTGGTATCCATTGAAAATCTGCCAGGACGTATCGCGGCAAACTCAGTTATCCCGTATCCGCCAGGAATCCCGATGCTGCTGTCTGGTGAAAACTTCGGCGATAAAAACAGTCCGCAAGTAAGTTATTTACGCTCGCTGCAATCCTGGGATCATCATTTCCCTGGATTTGAACACGAAACAGAAGGGACAGAAATTATTGACGGTATTTACCACGTTATGTGTGTGAAAGCGTAACCACTATTCCGCTGAAGGCGTAATTGTTAAATAACATTACGCCGCCTGGCTTGAGGCCTTTTAAGTATGGCAACGTTTTCATAAAAATTGCTGCAAACAAAAAATGTCATGCTTTTTGCGCGGTCCCACCCCGCGCTTTTTTTTGCCTGTTATTTATCCTTTTCTTAGCCTGTAAAAAAATATGTACATGAGAAATTACTATAAAAATTTGTAATATTAGTAAAACTCGTTATTTTTATGCATGTTTATATTCATCATACAATTATATAACCATTTCCCGGTATCGCTTCGCTTTAGCGAGAACTGGTCTTTTATTCGCACTCAGGAGTACATGTATGAGGATTTGCAGCGACCAACCTTGTATTGTTTTATTGACTGAAAAAGATGTCTGGATAAGGGTGAATGGGAAAGAACCTATTAGCCTTAAAGCTAACCATATGGCGTTATTAAATTGTGAAAATAATATTATCGACGTCTCCTCTCTTAATAACACTTTGGTTGCTCATATTAGTCACGACATCATCAAAGATTACCTCCGGTTTCTGAATAAAGATCTCTCGCAAATACCAGTATGGCAACGTAGCGCTACGCCCATCCTCACCCTTCCATGCCTGACGCCAGACGTCTTTCGCGTTGCCGCGCAACATAGCATGATGCCCGCTGAAACTGAGTCAGAAAAGGAACGAACACGTGCATTATTATTCACTGTGCTATCCCGTTTTCTCGACAGTAAAAAATTCCTTTCACTAATGATGTATATGTTACGTAATTGTGTAAGTGACAGCGTTTATCAAATTATTGAAAGCGATATCCACAAAGACTGGAATCTTAGTATGGTAGCCAGTTGTTTATGTCTTAGCCCAAGTCTGTTAAAGAAAAAGCTGAAAAGCGAAAACACCAGTTATAGCCAAATAATCACCACCTGCCGCATGCGCTATGCCGTAAATGAATTAATGATGGACGGTAAAAATATCTCTCAGGTATCACAGTCCTGCGGCTACAACAGTACGTCGTACTTTATTTCTGTCTTTAAAGACTTCTACGGTATGACGCCTCTGCATTATGTTAGTCAGCACAGAGAACGCACTGTCGCCTGATTTTTAACCTTAACGAAGAGCTATATTAATAACGGCATCAGCGATAACCCGGTCGATAATAATTCAACTATCGAATGCAGGCGTATGATATGACGTAATTTATTGTCACGAAGCTCGCCTTCGCAGGAGTTTAATTATGTCTTCGGATGCTGATGCTCACAAAGTGGGCTTAATCCCCGTCACCCTGATGGTGTCGGGGAATATTATGGGGTCAGGTGTTTTTCTGTTACCTGCAAACCTGGCCTCCACTGGCGGGATTGCCATTTATGGATGGTTGGTGACGATTATCGGTGCGCTGGGGCTCTCGATGGTATACGCCAAAATGTCGTTCCTCGACCCAAGTCCTGGTGGTTCTTACGCTTACGCCCGCCGCTGCTTTGGGCCGTTTCTCGGTTATCAAACCAACGTCCTCTACTGGCTGGCCTGCTGGATCGGCAATATCGCCATGGTGGTCATTGGCGTAGGATATTTAAGTTACTTCTTCCCGATTCTGAAAGATCCATTGGTATTAACCATCACCTGCGTCGTGGTGCTGTGGATCTTCGTCCTGCTGAACATTGTCGGTCCGAAAATGATCACCCGCGTACAGGCCGTTGCTACCGTGCTGGCGCTGATCCCCATCGTCGGGATTGCCGTATTTGGCTGGTTCTGGTTCCGTGGTGAAACCTATATGGCGGCATGGAACGTCAGCGGCCTGGGCACCTTCGGTGCGATTCAAAGTACCCTTAACGTTACGCTGTGGTCGTTCATCGGTGTGGAAAGTGCCTCCGTTGCCGCAGGTGTGGTGAAAAACCCGAAACGCAACGTCCCTATCGCCACCATTGGCGGGGTATTGATTGCTGCCGTTTGCTATGTACTTTCTACCACCGCGATTATGGGGATGATCCCTAATGCCGCACTGCGCGTTTCTGCTTCGCCATTCGGTGATGCCGCACGGATGGCGTTGGGTGACACCGCCGGGGCCATTGTTTCCTTCTGCGCAGCTGCGGGTTGCTTAGGTTCACTGGGCGGCTGGACGTTGCTGGCAGGTCAAACGGCGAAAGCCGCTGCCGATGACGGACTGTTCCCACCGATTTTTGCCCGTGTAAATAAAGCGGGCACGCCAGTGGCGGGGCTGATTATCGTCGGTATTTTGATGACCATCTTCCAGCTCAGTAGCATTTCGCCAAACGCGACCAAAGAATTCGGTCTGGTTTCTTCCGTGTCGGTCATCTTTACACTGGTGCCATATCTTTACACCTGTGCGGCGTTACTGCTGCTCGGCCACGGTCACTTTGGTAAAGCGCGCCCGGCATACCTGGCAGTTACTACCATTGCCTTCCTCTACTGCATCTGGGCCGTAGTAGGGTCCGGCGCGAAAGAGGTTATGTGGTCATTTGTCACTCTGATGGTAATCACCGCCATGTATGCGCTGAATTACAACCGGCTGCATAAAAACCCGTATCCCTTAGATGCACCAATAAGCAAAGATTAATTCCCCTTAATCCAGCAAACATAAAAGCCAACCTTAAGAACTTAAGGTTGGCTTAATTTTGCTTTGCGAGCATATGCGCACTTTGTTCGATGGAAACACCGTGATGTTGAAGCGCCTACTAAAAAGACCCTCTTTGAATTTATTCTCCTGGTTATTACTTGCTACTTTTTATATCTCAGTCTGCCTGAATATCGCCTTTTTTAAACAGGTGCTACAGGTGTTACCGCTGGATTCACTGCATAACGTGCTGGTTTTCTTGTCGATGCCGGTCGTCGCATTCAGCGTGATTAATATTGTCCTGACACTAGGCTCTTTCTTATGGCTTAATCGTCCACTCGCCTGCCTGTTTATTCTGGTCGGTGCGGCTGCGCAATATTTCATCATGACCTATGGCATCGTCATCGACCGTTCAATGATCACCAATATCATTGATACTACGCCGGCGGAAAGTTATGCCCTGATGACGCCACGAATGTTATTAACGCTGGGGTTAAGTGGCGTATTAGCCGCGATTATTGCCTGCTGGATCAAAATCAAACCCACCACCTCACGCCTGCGCAGCGTTCTTTTCCGCGGGGCCAACATCCTGATTTCTGTACTGCTGATTCTGCTGGTTGCCGCACTGTTCTACAAAGACTATGCCTCGCTGTTTCGCAACAACAAAGAACTGGTGAAATCCTTAAGCCCGTCCAACAGCATTGTTGCTAGCTGGTCGTGGTACTCTCACCAGCGGTCAGCCAACCTGCCACTGATACGCATTGGTGAAGATGCTCACCGCAACCCATTAATGCAAAATGGGAAACGTAAAAACCTGACCATTTTGATCGTCGGAGAAACGTCGCGCGCAGAGAATTTCTCGCTGAATGGTTATCCACGCGAAACCAATCCTCGTCTGGCAAAAGATAACGTGGTCTATTTCCCTAATACCGCCTCTTGCGGCACGGCAACGGCAGTTTCAGTACCATGCATGTTCTCGGATATGCCGCGTGAGCACTACAAAGAAGAGCTGGCACAGCACCAGGAAGGCGTGCTGGATATCATTCAGCGAGCGGGCATCAACGTGCTGTGGAATGACAACGATGGCGGCTGTAAAGGCGTTTGCGATCGCGTACCTCACCAGAACGTCACCGCGCTGAACCTGCCTGGTCAGTGCATCAACGGCGAATGCTATGATGAAGTGCTGTTCCACGGGCTGGAAGATTACATCAATAACCTGCAGGGTGATGGCGTGATTGTCTTACACACCATCGGCAGCCACGGCCCGACCTATTACAACCGCTATCCGCCGCAGTTCAGGAAATTTACCCCAACCTGCGACACTAACGAGATCCAGACCTGTACCCAAGAGCAACTGGTGAACACTTACGACAACACGCTGGTTTACGTCGACTATATTGTTGATAAAGCGATTAATCTGCTGAAAGAACATCAGGATAAATTTACCACCAGCCTGGTTTATCTTTCTGACCACGGTGAATCGTTAGGTGAAAATGGCATCTATCTGCACGGTCTGCCTTATGCCATCGCCCCGGATAGCCAAAAACAGGTGCCGATGCTGCTGTGGCTATCGGAGGATTATCAAAAACGGTATCAGGTTGACCAGAACTGCCTGCAAAAACAGGCGCAAACGCAACACTATTCACAAGACAATTTATTCTCAACCTTATTGGGCCTGACTGGCGTTGAGACGAAGTATTACCAGGCTGCGGATGATATTCTGCAAACTTGCAGGAGAGTGAGTGAATGAAAATTCTGATTGTTGAAGACGATACGCTGTTATTGCAGGGATTGATTCTGGCGGCGCAAACCGAAGGCTACGCGTGCGATGGCGTGAGCACCGCGCGGATGGCGGAACAAAGCCTTGAAGCCGGTCATTACAGCCTGGTGGTACTGGATTTAGGCTTACCCGATGAAGATGGGCTGCATTTTCTTGCCCGTATCCGGCAGAAAAAATACACTCTGCCGGTGTTAATTCTCACCGCCCGCGATACCCTTACCGACAAAATCGCCGGGCTGGATGTCGGGGCCGACGATTATCTGGTGAAGCCTTTTGCGCTGGAAGAGTTGCACGCCCGTATCCGCGCCCTGCTACGACGCCATAATAATCAGGGCGAAAGTGAGCTGATTGTTGGCAACCTGACGCTGAATATGGGTCGCCGTCAGGTCTGGATGGGCGGTGAAGAGTTGATTCTGACGCCCAAAGAATATGCTCTGCTGTCGCGCCTGATGCTTAAAGCAGGCAGCCCGGTGCATCGGGAAATTCTCTACAACGATATCTACAACTGGGACAACGAGCCCTCGACCAACACCCTGGAAGTGCATATCCATAACCTGCGCGACAAAGTGGGCAAAGCCCGTATCCGCACCGTGCGCGGATTTGGCTATATGCTGGTCGCAAATGAGGAAAACTAATTGAATCTGATGCGTTTTCTGCGCCGACCAATATCGCTGCGCCAACGGCTGATATTGACCATCGGGGCCATTTTGTTGGTGTTTGAGCTGATCAGCGTCTTCTGGCTATGGCATGAAAGTACCGAGCAGATTCAGCTGTTTGAGCAGGCGCTACGCGACAATCGCAACAACGATCGCCACATCATGCGTGAGATCCGCGAGGCGGTCGCCAGCCTGATTGTCCCCGGCGTCTTTATGGTTAGCCTGACGCTATTTATCTGCTATCAGGCGGTACGCCGCATCACCCGACCGCTGGCGGAGCTGCAAAAAGAGCTGGAAGCGCGCACCGCCGACAACTTAACGCCCATTGCCATTCATAGCGCCACCCTCGAAATCGATGCGGTGGTTTCGGCGTTAAACGATCTGGTCAGTCGCCTGACCAGCACGCTCGATAATGAAAGGTTGTTTACCGCTGACGTCGCGCACGAACTGCGAACGCCACTGGCGGGGGTGCGTTTGCATCTGGAACTGCTGGCGAAAACGCATCACATTGATGTAGCACCGTTAGTGGCACGACTTGATCAGATGATGGAGAGCGTCTCCCAGTTGCTGCAACTGGCGCGTGCCGGACAGTCATTTTCTTCCGGTAATTATCAACATGTAAAACTGCTGGAAGATGTCATTCTCCCCTCGTATGACGAACTCAGTACCATGCTCGACCAGCGCCAGCAAACCCTGCTATTGCCAGAGAGCGCCGCCGACATCACCGTTCAGGGTGATGCAACCCTGCTGCGGATGTTATTGCGAAACCTGGTAGAAAACGCCCATCGTTATAGCCCGCAAGGCAGCAACATTATGATTAAGCTGCAAGAAGATGGCGGAGCGGTCATGGCCGTTGAAGATGAAGGACCGGGTATTGATGAGAGTAAATGCGGGGAGTTGAGTAAAGCATTTGTACGAATGGACAGCCGTTATGGCGGAATTGGTCTGGGGTTAAGTATTGTCAGCCGCATTACACAGTTGCATCACGGGCAGTTTTTCCTGCAAAACCGACAAGAGACTTCCGGCACGCGGGCCTGGATACGGCTGAAAAAAGATCAGTACGTGGCAAACCAGATATAAAGAAAGCTGCTGACCACCAGCACGCTGAACACGGTAGTTAAACTTTCATAAACACGGTTTTTCATTGCACTCTCCTCCGTTAACCTGGAGGAGAGTATGCGCGTCAGAGATTAAGTGAACCTTAAGAGTTCAATTGACCTGATAAGACAGCATCACATCAGGCCATCCGTTTCAGCTTATTCATCAATTCGCGGATGTTGCTGCACCAGGCGGGTACGTTTCGCCTGCAAATCGGCAATCTCGTGGTCAATATCATCGATTTTCTGCTCGATATTATCGTAATGCTCGACGAGAATTTCCTTCGCTTCCTGTATATCTGACGCCGCCGGTGTCGCACCTTTCAACGGACGATTTGCCGTCTCTTTCATGGTTACGCCGGTGATTAAACCAACCACCGCCACTACCATCAGGTAATAGGCAGGCATCATCAGATTCTGCGAGCTTTCGACCAGCCAGGCCGCCAGTGTTGGCGTCAGACCGGCAACCAGCACCGAAATATTAAATGCCGCCGCCAGCGCGCTGTATCGGATATGCGTCGGGAACATCGCTGGCAAGGTAGAAGCCATAACGCCCGTAAAGCAGTTAAGGATCACCGCCAGCATCAGTAACCCGGCAAAAATCAGGCCGATGACGTTACTGTTAATCAGAATAAACGCCGGGATCGCCAACACAAACAGTGCAACACTACCAAGTAGCACAAACGGACGACGGCCAAAACGGTCACTCAGCAAGCCCATCACCGGCTGGACAAACAGCATACCGATCATAATGGCGATAATAATCAGCACCCCGTGGTCTTCGGAGTAATGCAGGTTATGCGACAAATAACTCGGCATATAGGTCAGCAACATGTAGTAAGTCACGTTGGTGGCAATTACCAGACCAATACATGTCAACAGGCTGCGCCAGTGTTTGGTGGCAATCTCTTTAAACGAGACTTTCGGGCCATCCTGCAAACCTTCGCGGTCGCCCTGTTCCAGTTTATCGACATGCTGCTGGAACGCCGGAGTCTCTTCCAGCGCATGGCGCAGGTAAAGCCCGATAATCCCTAACGGCAGAGCGATAAAGAACGGAATACGCCAGCCCCAATCGAGGAAGTTCTCTTCGCCGACAATGGTCGAAATTAACACCACTACGCCAGCTCCCAGCACAAACCCGGCAATAGAACCAAAGTCCAGCCAGCTGCCCATAAAGCCACGTTTACGGTCAGGGGAGTATTCCGCAACAAATATTGACGCCCCGGTATATTCACCGCCGACCGAGAAACCTTGTGCCATCTTACAGATCAACAGCAGAATCGGTGCCCAAATACCAATCGTGTCGTAGGACGGTATTAAGCCAATACAGAACGTACTGATCGACATAATCACAATAGTGATAGCGAGGATCTTCTGGCGACCATATTTATCGCCCAACATACCAAAGAAGAGCCCGCCAAGCGGTCGAATCAGAAAGGGAACGGAGAAAGTGGCGAGTGCAGCAACCATCTGCACGCTGGGGTCAGCCCCCGGGAAAAAAACTTTACCTAATGCGTAAGCAACAAAACCATAAACACCAAAATCGAACCATTCCATTGCATTACCCAGTGATGCTGCGGTAATGGCTTTACGCAGTTTACCATCATCAATAATGGTGACATCACGAAGGGTAATCGGTTTTACTTTTTTCCTTTTCAGCATAGCTTTCCTCGCAGAGTTGGCCCATTTCCGCAAACGCCAGAAAAATCAGCGCGACGGCCGCAAAAGGGGAGCGGGAATTGCAGGATGCAATCTCTGTAACAAGCGTAGCGGGTTTGCTTACACCCTCCGGTTAAGGAATGTACAATCAAACCAGTTGACGCCTGAATTGGGCAGTTAATGACCTTTTTACCCTACCAGTGTTTAAATTTGTGATCAACTTCACACATGCATTTCGTTTAGGACTCATTGGTGTAACTGATTATTTACACCAAATTTACAGAGAAGATTTCCTCGACCATTGCCCCCGCCAGACGCTGCGCTGAACAGAGTCGTGGCATCCCCAGTGCGACAGTTCGCCAGCGTTGGGTCACTGACCAGCAAACGGGTTGTTTATCTGCCGTAGACCACTTTCCCAGCCAACTTAAAAAATCAGCATGATCCCCGCCCGTCGAAACGGTCGAAGAGGCAAACCACTGATGGTAATAGTGACGCGTGGTCGGGGCCGCATTGATACTCTCTGCCAAATGTTGTGTCGCTTTCACGCGCAAATCACCTAGCAACAACGCCACCGCTTGCGGGCTTCCCAGACGGCAGGCATCGCCAAATGCACCCCAGCGCAACTCTTCGAGAACGATAAAACAGCGCCCAGGCAACGACCAGGCGTTATACGCCCCAGCACGCCAGCGGGTAAAAATTTGCTCGCTCTGTTCACCCGCCTGCACCAATAGGCCTCGTTGCGTTAACGCCTTTTCCTTCCAGCGACAACGGGCTGAAAACCACTCATACAAGGCGACAATTTGCTGGGGGAGCTCCGGGAAAGCAGAGTGCTGGCGGTGATCCATTTTTTGCAGCAGCGCCAGATGCTGCGCGATCTGCGTCAGCGCCAGATGACCGGGATCCAGCATCGACGCCAGTTTTTCCACCAATGTCAGACGCAGGCTAAGCGGCGCATTTAACATGCCGCCGTTCGTCCATGTCTGAAGCTGCACGCGCGCAAGAAGTTCCTGCATCAGTCGTTCACGAAACTGCTGCTGATGGGCTTGTGGAAGGCGGGCATCATCGCCCTGCGCCAGATCCACTAAAAAGCGCGGATGAACCGACTCCAGCACGCGACCGGGGCCGTCCAGTAACGTCTTGGTCAATATCGTTCTGCCGTGAAAAGTGTTTGAATATCATCGCGTAACAGCTGAGCGTCGGTGTAAATCCAGCCGTGAGTCATCACAGTCTGCTGCAATTGCTGTTGCATCAGCCTGACCACCGATTCATTTTGTTGACGCAGAGCCAGACTTTCGCGTAAACGCGTCTGTAATTCCGTCAAACATGAAGCGAACTCAGCGAAAAAAGTATTCATGCCTGCCGTAACAGATTCATCGACCTGCTCTGCCAGAACTTTAGCCATTTGTTGGCAATAAAGATCGACTTCTGCGCTTAATGCTCGCTGCAACACACTGTAATCAACCGTCTCTGTCGAGAATTTCTCATTTCCCCGTCCCCAGTCGGGCTGATTCAACCAGCGCGAAAAAATCTCACGCACAACGCCTAAACGCGTGCTCTGCTCGTCCGTTGCTGCCTGGCGCGAAATGACTTCACTGAACAGCTGGCGGGTGTTGAAGTGGGGAACTACGCCGTGAAAAACAGGAAAATGAAACCCAGGACGAAACCCAGACTCACTCAATTCCATTTTGACTTGTTGCTCAATGGGGCGAATAACATCGGTTAACACCCGGCAAAGGGTGGACTCAAGCTCGGCAAAGCGCAGCGTAAAGTCGCGACTGATGGTGTTCTGCGCCGTCTGTAACAGTGTCTCACAGCGGGTACGCATCTCACTTAACGACTCCGAGTCATCCTGAAACAACGCGGCTAACTGCGCATTCACCGCATCTTGCTGTTGACGCAGAAAGTGGTTGGCGGAGGTCAGGGCCAGCTCGATTTTATGTTTAATCTCGCCGCTCACCTGCGCCTGATTGAGTTGCAATAGCTGCAAACTTTCTTCGACCTGATGGATATTTTGCCGCAATTGTTCACAAGCGACGTTTAACCCGTGCGCACGAAAATCCAGGTATTCCCGCGCCTGCTGCGCGTAATTCAACAGTTTATGCGCGGCAGATCGCAGAGCATACAACGAGGCGTTAGCGTAAGCGGCATGAAGCAACGCCTGAATTGGCTGGGCGAACAGCGAATCCTCCCACAACTGATCGGCAGCATGGCGAATATGTTCGAGGTCCGCCAGATCGGCATGACGCCAGCGCCTGCCGAGCGCGGCATGGGCAAAATCTTCCACCCAGCGTTGTTGCTCTGGCGCGGGTAACTTACCGTTGTTGGCTAACTCATGGCGCGCCCGATTCGCCAGGTAGCCCCACATCGACGACACCGGAAATATCTGCTGTGGCGTAATACAGCCTTTCATCAGCGTTCCGGAAATCAGTGCCCGCACCTGGTCAGCGTCGTCACTGTTACGATCCTGTTGATCGAACTTATTGACCAGCACATACAACGGCACCGATTGCCCCACCGCCAAAATTGCCTCACGGACCTCTTCATCGGAGATCGATTTCAGTTGCGTATAATCCAGCACCGCCAGTACCGCCGAGGCGCGTGCCAGCTGCTGGTTAAGCATTTTTTGCAGATGCGGTTGCCCAGCTTCATTTGGCCCAGGGGTATCCAGTAACGTCAACTGACCGGGATAACTCTCCAGCCCCGCCAGATGGACAAACTCCACTTCAATCACGGGAATATGCTCAATGGCGGCGTAAGCAGAAAAAGGAAAATCGACGTCCAGCGCCTTCGCCAGTCGCACCAAATCATTCAAACCTTTCAGACAATGAAAAATAGGTTGAGCACCCAGATAATATTTTTCGAAAGCGATGCCATTTTCGATCCGCTGCATAAGCGCACGCATATCTTTATCTATTTCCAGCACATCGGTCAGATACTTAATATCGCAATCACACAGTCGCTGTTGTAATTGTTGAATTAAATGGTCGATTGGCGCGACATGTGAAAAATGCAGTACCGGTTCTTTTTGCCCGGGCGTATGGCGAATAAGCGTTGGCAGCGCAGTCATTGGGCGATTGCGATTAGGCAGAACCTCCGTACCAACAATGGCATTAATGGTGGTTGATTTCCCTGCTTTCATGGTACCGACAATCGCCAGCACCATTTCCAGCCGGGAAATTTTACGCAACTCATTATTCAGCATCGCGTGACGTTCGGCGATATTAGGCTGACTCCAGGGTAAAGCCAGTTGTGGCGCATCGTCTCCGGGTACAGAGAGAGGTATTTTTTCCAGTAACTGCAACTGTTGTCGGGAAAGCTGTAACAGGCGTTCAGCCTCCTGACTTAACTCATACAGGGTCTGTGTGTACATAGAATATTCTTCCTTAAAGCAAATTTTATTACTTTTATTTAGCCAGATTGTTTTTGAGTTCTGTTTTCGGCTTTTATAATTACTGCAGGAAATAATTTTATATTTAGCGTGTTGTTTTTTTATTAGAATAAATAACATCTCCCAATACGTTTAAAACGTCAGAAAGATAAAAACATCATGTGAATTAAAAAAAGAACGAGTAGAGCATTAACCTTATCTTAAATAATAAATGGAGGCAAAAAGATTATTTTCTTTTTGCGTTTCCTTTCAAATGAAAACGATCGTCATCTAAAATCAGCAGTACCCCCGACAAACTCAGGGATTTTGTGTATAATTGCGGCCTTTTTCGGCAATCTGCCGTTTTTTGGCGCTTTTGCCCTGCTGACTTTTGAGGAAATCCACATGTCATTACCACACTGCCCAAAATGCAACTCCGAATACACCTACGAAGATAACGGCATGTACATCTGCCCGGAATGTGCCTACGAATGGAACGACGCAGAACCTGCACAGGAAAGCGACGAGCTGATCGTTAAAGATGCTAACGGCAATCTGCTGGCTGACGGCGACAGTGTTACCATCATTAAAGATCTGAAAGTGAAAGGTAGCTCTTCGATGCTGAAAATTGGCACCAAAGTAAAAAACATCCGCCTGGTTGAAGGCGACCATAACATCGATTGCAAAATCGACGGTTTTGGTCCGATGAAACTGAAGTCTGAGTTTGTGAAAAAGAACTGATTGTATTGTGATCGGTAAGCCGGATAAGGCGCTCGCGCCGCATCCGGCAACGGTGGCGACTGCCTGATGCGACGCTGACCGCGTCTTATCAGGCTTCCCTCTCATCTGTATAAATTTCGAACTACACTTAACTGGCTTCTCTTAACTGAGGTCACCATCATGCCGTTAAGTCCCTACCTCTCTTTTGCCGGTAACTGTTCCGACGCGATTGCCTATTATCAACGTACGTTGGGCGCGGAACTGCTCTATAAAATCAGCTTCGGCGAAATGCCAAAATCAACGCAGGACAGCGCCGAGAACTGCCCTTCCGGAATGCAATTTCCCGATACCGCCATCGCCCACGCCAATGTGCGCATTGCAGGAAGCGACATCATGATGAGCGATGCTATACCGTCAGGAAAAGCCAGCTACTCCGGCTTTACGCTGGTGCTCGATTCTCAACAGGTGGAAGAAGGAAAACGCTGGTTTGATAACCTTGCCACCAACGGAAAAATCGAAATGGCCTGGCAGGAAACGTTCTGGGCGCATGGCTTTGGCAAAGTCACCGATAAATTTGGCGTACCGTGGATGATTAATGTCATCAAACAACAGCCAACGCAATAACCCGCCGGGAGGCCCGCCCTCCCGCACTGTCATCGAATTCCCGTTAACTCTTCATCTGTTAGTCACTTTTAATTAACTAAATCGTCACAATAATCCGCCACGATGGAGCCACTTTTTTAGGGAGGCTGCATCATGCAAACGATTATCCGTGTCGAGAAGCTCGCCAAAACCTTCAATCAGCATCAGGCGCTGCACGCGGTTGATCTGAACATTCATCATGGTGAAATGGTGGCTCTGCTTGGGCCGTCGGGTTCCGGAAAATCCACCCTTTTACGTCACTTAAGCGGTTTGATTACCGGCGATAAATCTGTCGGTAGCCATATCGAGCTGCTGGGCCGCACTGTCCAGCGCGAAGGCCGTCTGGCCCGCGATATCCGCAAAAGCCGCGCCCATACCGGCTACATCTTTCAACAATTCAACCTGGTGAATCGCCTGAGCGTACTGGAGAACGTGCTGATTGGCGCGCTCGGCAGCACGCCATTCTGGCGAACCTGTTTTAGCTACTTCACCCGCGAGCAGAAACAGCGCGCGTTACAGGCGCTGACCCGCGTTGGCATGGTGCACTTTGCCCATCAACGCGTTTCCACACTCTCCGGCGGCCAGCAACAGCGTGTGGCGATTGCCCGCGCGCTGATGCAGCAGGCGAAGGTCATTCTCGCTGACGAACCCATCGCCTCGCTGGACCCGGAATCGGCACGCATCGTGATGGACACCCTGCGCGACATCAACCAGAACGACGGCATTACCGTGGTCGTCACGCTGCATCAGGTGGATTACGCCCTGCGCTACTGCGAACGCATCGTCGCCCTGCGCCAGGGGCACGTCTTCTACGACGGCTGCAGCCAACAGTTTGATAACGAACGTTTTGACCATCTCTACCGCAACATTAACCGCGTCGAAGAGAACGCGAAAGCTGCCTGACATCCCCATCATTGAGGAAAACGAATGAACGCTAAGATAATTGCCTCGCTGGCCTTCACCAGCATGTTCAGCCTCAGCACCCTGTTAAATCCGGCATACGCCGAAGAGCAGGAAAAGGCGCTGAATTTCGGCATTATTTCAACGGAATCACAGCAAAACCTGAAACCGCAATGGACGCCGTTCTTACAGGATATGGAGAAGAAGCTGGGCGTAAAGGTCAACGCCTTCTTTGCCCCGGACTACGCGGGCATTATCCAGGGGATGCGCTTCAATAAAGTGGATATCGCCTGGTACGGCAACCTGTCGGCGATGGAAGCGGTGGATCGCGCCAACGGCCAGGTCTTCGCCCAGACGGTCGCGGCGGATGGATCGCCGGGTTACTGGAGCGTGTTGATCGTCAACAAAGATAGCCCGATCAACAACCTGAACGATCTGCTGGCGAAGCGGAAAGATCTCACCTTTGGCAATGGCGATCCTAACTCTACCTCCGGCTTCCTCGTCCCCGGTTACTACGTCTTCGCTAAAAACAATATCTCCGCCAGCGACTTTAAGCGCACCGTCAACGCCGGGCATGAAACCAACGCCCTCGCCGTCGCTAACAAGCAAGTGGATGTCGCCACCAACAACACCGAAAACCTCGACAAGCTGAAAACCTCCGCGCCGGAGAAGCTGAAAGAACTGAAGGTGATCTGGAAATCACCGCTGATCCCTGGCGATCCGATCGTCTGGCGCAAAAATCTTTCCGAAACCACGAAAGACAAGATCTACGACTTCTTTATGAATTACGGCAAAACGCCGGAAGAGAAAGTGGTGCTGGAGCGCCTGGGCTGGGCGCCGTTCCGCGCCTCCAGCGACTTGCAACTGGTGCCGATTCGCCAGCTCGCACTGTTTAAAGAGATGCAAAGCGTGAAGGACAACAAAGGGCTGAACGAACAGGACAAGCTGGCAAAAACCACCGCCATTCAGGCGCAACTGGATGATTTGGACCGCCTGAACAACGCGTTAAGCGCAATGAGTTCGGTGAGTAAAGCGGTGCAGTAAATCGTAGGTCGGATAAGACGCCCCGGCGTCGCATCCGACAATGTGCAGACGTTGATGCCGGATGCGGTGCAAGCACCTTATCCGGCCTACAGACCGGAGCCAAACATGCAAACCATCACCATCGCCCCACCCAAGCGCAGCTGGTTCTCGCTTCTGAGCTGGGCCGTTGTTATCGCCGTGCTGGTCGTCTCGTGGCAGGGCGCGGAAATGGCCCCGCTTACGCTGATTAAAGATGGCGGCAACATGGCGACGTTCGCCGCCGACTTCTTCCCGCCCGATTTCAGCCAGTGGCAGGATTACCTCACTGAAATGGCCGTCACGCTGCAAATCGCCGTCTGGGGCACCGCGCTGGCGGTGGTTCTCTCCATCCCCTTCGGCCTGATGAGCGCTGAAAACCTGGTACCGTGGTGGGTCTACCAACCTGTACGCCGCCTGATGGACGCCTGCCGCGCCATTAACGAAATGGTCTTCGCCATGCTGTTCGTGGTCGCCGTCGGCCTCGGCCCGTTCGCTGGCGTGCTGGCGCTGTTTATCCACACCACCGGCGTGCTCTCCAAGCTGCTTTCCGAAGCGGTGGAAGCGATCGAACCCGGCCCGGTGGAGGGCATTCGCGCCACCGGTGCCAACAAGCTGGAAGAGATCCTTTACGGCGTACTACCGCAGGTCATGCCGCTGCTGATTTCCTACTCTCTCTATCGCTTCGAATCCAACGTCCGCTCGGCGACCGTCGTCGGTATGGTTGGCGCGGGCGGGATCGGCGTCACGCTGTGGGAAGCGATTCGCGGTTTCCAGTTCCAGCAAACCTGCGCCCTGATGGTGCTCATCATCGTCACGGTCAGCCTGCTGGATTTCCTCTCTCAACGGTTGCGTAAGCACTTTATCTGATAAGCGAGGCATTGATGGCTATGCACTTGTCTACACATCCGACCAGCTACCCAACACGCTATCAGGAGATAGCCGCAAAACTTGAGCAGGAGCTTCGTCAACACTACCGCTGCGGCGACTATCTTCCCGCCGAGCAGCAACTGGCGGCGCGCTTTGAGGTGAACCGCCACACCCTGCGCCGCGCCATCGACCAACTGGTGGAAAAAGGCTGGGTACAGCGCCGTCAGGGCGTCGGCGTACTGGTGCTGATGCGCCCGTTCGATTACCCGCTCAACGCCCAGGCGCGTTTTAGCCAGAACCTGCTGGACCAGGGCAGCCATCCCACCAGCGAAAAATTGCTATCGGTGCTGCGCCCCGCGTCCGGTCACGTCGCAGAGGAGCTGGGTATCACCGAGGGCGAGAACGTTATCCACCTGCGCACCCTGCGTCGGGTCAACGGCGTCGCGCTCTGTTTAATCGACCACTACTTTGCGGACCTCACCCTCTGGCCGACGCTGCAACGTTTCGACAGCGGTTCGCTGCACGATTTTCTGCGCGAGCAAACGGGGATTACGCTACGACGCAGTCAGACGCGGATCAGCGCCCGCCGCGCCCAGGCCAAAGAGTGCCAGCGTCTTGAAATTCCGAATATGTCACCGCTGCTGTGCGTGCGCACCCTTAACCACCGTGACGGTGAAAGCAGCCCGGCGGAATACTCCGTCAGCCTGACACGCGCCGACATGATTGAATTCACTATGGAGCACTGAATGCACGCAGATACCGCGACCCGCCAGCACTGGATGTCCGTGCTGGCGCACAGCCAACCGGCTGAACTGGCAGCCCGCCTGAACGCGCTGAACATCAACGCCGATTATGAGGTGATCCGCGCCGCTGAAACTGGCCTGGTGCAGATTCAGGCGCGAATGGGCGGCACCGGCGAACGCTTTTTTGCTGGCGACGCCACGCTCACCCGCGCCGCCGTGCGTCTGACTGACGGCACACTCGGCTATAGCTGGGTACTGGGGCGCGACAAACAGCACGCCGAACGTTGTGCGCTGATTGATGCGCTGATGCAGCAAAACCGCCACTTTCAAAACTTATCAGAAACCCTTATCGCCCCGCTGGACGCTGACCGTATGGCACGCATTGCCGCGCGCCAGGCCGAAGTGAACGCCAGCCGGGTCGACTTCTTTACGATGGTTCGCGGAGACAACGCATGACCCTGGAAACCGCTTTTATGCTTCCCGTGCAGGATGCCCAGCACAGTTTTCGTCGCCTGTTAAAGGCCATGAGCGAGCCGGGCGTGATTGTCGCCCTGCATCAGCTCAAGCGCGGCTGGCAGCCGCTGAATATCGCCACCACCAGCGTGCTGCTGACGCTGGCCGATAACGACACGCCGGTGTGGCTTGCCGCGCCATTGAGCAACGATATCGTCAATCAGAGCCTGCGTTTTCATACCAACGCGTCGCTGGTTAATCAGCCGGAACAGGCGACCTTCGCGGTAACAGATGAGGCGATCTCCAGCGAGCAGCTCAACGCCCTTTCCACCGGCACTGCCGTTGCACCAGAAGCGGGCGCAACGCTGATTTTACAGGTCACCAGCCTGAGCGGCGGGCGTATGTTGCGCCTCACCGGCGCAGGTATTGCCGAAGAACGGATGATCGCCCCGCAACTGCCAAAGTGCATTCTTCATGAACTTACCGAGCGCCCGCACCCGTTCCCGCTCGGCATCGACCTGATCCTGACCTGCGGCGAGCGCCTGCTGGCTATTCCGCGAACCACTCATGTGGAGGTGTGCTGATGTACGTTGCCGTGAAAGGGGGCGAAAAGGCGATCGACGCCGCCCACGCCCTGCAAGAGAGCCGACGCCGGGGCGATACTGATTTGCCTGAACTGAGCGTCGCCCAGATTGAACAGCAGCTTAACCTCGCGGTAGATCGCGTGATGACCGAAGGCGGTATTGCCGACCGCGAGCTGGCCGCGCTGGCGCTGAAACAGGCCAGCGGCGATAACGTCGAAGCGATTTTTCTGTTGCGCGCCTACCGCACCACGCTGGCGAAGCTGGCGGTCAGTGAGCCGCTCGACACCACCGGGATGCGTCTCGAACGGCGTATTTCAGCAATTTATAAAGACATTCCCGGCGGCCAACTGCTTGGCCCCACCTACGACTACACCCATCGCCTGCTCGATTTCACCCTGCTGGCAAACGGCGAAACGCCAACGCTGACCACCGCTGACAGCGAACAGCAACCGTCGCCACACGTCTTCAGCCTGCTGGCGCGTCAGGGGCTGGCGAAGTTTGAAGAAGATAGCGGCGCACAACCGGACGACATCACCCGCACGCCGCCGGTTTATCCCTGTTCGCGTTCTTCCCGTCTACAACAATTAATGCGCGGTGACGAAGGCTATTTGTTGGCGCTGGCCTACTCCACCCAACGCGGTTACGGGCGCAATCACCCGTTCGCAGGCGAAATTCGCAGTGGCTATATCGATATATTTATTGTGCCGGAAGAGCTGGGATTTGCGGTGAACGTCGGCGAATTGTTGATGACCGAGTGTGAAATGGTCAACGGTTTTATCGACCCGCCGGATGAACCACCGCATTTTACACGCGGCTATGGGCTGGTGTTCGGCATGAGCGAGCGCAAAGCAATGGCGATGGCGCTGGTTGACCGTGCGTTGCAGGCACCGGAATACGGCGAGCACGCAACAGGTCCGGCACAGGATGAAGAGTTCGTGCTGGCCCATGCCGACAACGTCGAAGCCGCAGGCTTTGTTTCGCATCTCAAACTCCCGCACTACGTCGATTTCCAGACCGAACTGGAGCTACTCAAACGTCTGCAACAGGAGCAGAACCATGGCTAATCTGAGCGGCTACAACTTTGCTTACCTCGACGAGCAGACCAAACGCATGATCCGCCGCGCTATCTTAAAAGCGGTGGCAATCCCCGGTTATCAGGTGCCGTTTGGCGGACGCGAGATGCCGATGCCCTACGGCTGGGGAACCGGCGGCATTCAGCTCACCGCCAGCGTGATTGGCGAAAGCGACGTGTTGAAGGTGATTGACCAGGGCGCAGACGACACCACCAACGCCGTGTCGATTCGTAACTTCTTTAAGCGCGTGACCGGGGTGAACACCACCGAGCGCACGGACGATGCGACACTTATCCAGACGCGTCACCGCATACCCGAAACGCCGCTGACCGAAGATCAGATAGTTATCTTCCAGGTGCCGATCCCCGAACCGCTGCGCTTTATTGAGCCGCGTGAGACGGAAACGCGCACCATGCACGCGCTGGAGGAGTACGGCGTGATGCAGGTGAAGCTGTATGAAGATATCGCCCGCTTCGGTCATATCGCCACCACCTACGCCTATCCGGTGAAGGTGAACGGGCGCTACGTGATGGACCCGTCGCCGATCCCGAAATTCGATAACCCGAAAATGGACATGATGCCCGCCCTGCAACTGTTTGGCGCGGGGCGCGAGAAGCGCATCTATGCCGTGCCACCGTTTACCCGCGTGGAAAGCCTCGATTTCGATGATCATCCGTTCACCGTCCAGCAGTGGGATGAACCATGCGCCATCTGCGGATCGACCCACAGCTATCTTGATGAAGTGGTGCTGGATGACGCCGGAAACCGCATGTTTGTCTGCTCCGATACCGATTATTGCCGCCAACAGAGCGAGGCCAAAAGCCAATGAATCAACCGTTACTTTCGGTCAATAACCTGACCCACCTTTATGCCCCGGGCAAAGGCTTCAGCGATGTCTCTTTTGATTTATGGCCGGGAGAAGTTCTGGGCATTGTTGGGGAGTCCGGTTCCGGGAAGACCACGCTACTGAAATCAATTTCCGCCCGCCTGACACCACAGCAAGGGGAAATTCGCTACGAGAACCGTTCGCTGTACGCGATGAGCGAGGCCGACCGCCGTCGCCTGCTGCGCACCGAATGGGGTGTGGTGCATCAGCATCCGCTTGACGGCCTGCGCCGCCAGGTGTCGGCAGGCGGCAATATCGGCGAACGGTTGATGGCAACCGGAGCGCGTCATTACGGCGATATTCGCGCCACCGCGCAGAAATGGCTGGAAGAGGTGGAGATTCCCGCCAACCGGATCGACGACCTGCCGACCACCTTTTCCGGCGGCATGCAGCAACGTTTGCAGATTGCCCGCAACCTGGTGACGCATCCGAAGCTGGTATTTATGGATGAACCCACTGGCGGGCTGGATGTGTCGGTACAGGCGCGCCTGCTGGACCTGCTCCGCGGTCTGGTGATGGAGCTTAACCTGGCGGTGGTGATTGTTACCCACGATTTAGGCGTCGCCCGTCTGCTGGCGGACCGTTTGCTGGTAATGAAGCAAGGGAAAGTGGTGGAGAGTGGGTTAACCGACCGCGTGCTCGACGACCCGCACCATCCGTATACCCAGTTGCTGGTGTCATCGGTTTTGCAGAATTGAGCTGGTGCCGGATGCGGCGTAAACGCCTTATCCGGCCTACAAATGCGCTCCCCGTAGGTCGGATAAGACGCATCAGCGTCGCATCCGACACCCGAACCACGAGGCGAAAAATGATTAACGTACAAAACGTCAGTAAAACCTTCATCCTGCACCAGCAAAACGGCGTGCGCCTGCCTGTATTACAAGGCGCCTCACTCACCGTCAACGCCGGCGAATGCGTGGTACTCCACGGCCATTCCGGCAGTGGAAAATCAACTCTGCTACGCTCGCTGTATGCCAACTATCTACCCGACGAAGGGCAAATCCAGATCAAACACGGTGATGAATGGGTCGACCTGGTCACCGCGCCAGCGCGCAAAGTGGTGGAGATCCGCAAAACCACTGTCGGCTGGGTAAGCCAGTTTCTGCGCGTCATCCCACGTATTTCGGCACTGGAAGTGGTGATGCAGCCGCTGCTCGATACCGGCGTACCGCGTGAAGCCTGCGCCGCTAAAGCCGCGCGTCTCCTCACCCGCCTGAACGTGCCTGAACGCCTGTGGCACCTTGCGCCATCGACCTTCTCCGGTGGCGAACAGCAGCGTGTCAACATCGCCCGTGGCTTTATCGTCGACTACCCCATTCTGCTGCTCGACGAACCTACCGCCTCGCTGGACGCTAAAAACAGCGCCGCCGTAGTGGAACTGATCCGCGAAGCCAAAGCCCGCGGCGCGGCCATCGTCGGTATCTTCCATGACGAAACCGTACGCGAGCAAGTCGCCGACCGCCTGCACCCAATGGGAGTCTCTTCATGATTATCAATAACGTCAAACTGGTGCTGGAAAACGAGGTGGTACACGGTTCTCTGGAGATGCAGGACGGCGAAATCCGCGCCTTTGCCGAAAGCCAGAGTCACCTGTCAGAAGCAATGGACGGCGAAGGCGGCTGGCTGCTACCGGGGCTGATTGAGCTGCATACCGATAATCTGGATAAATTCTTCACCCCGCGCCCGAAAGTTGACTGGCCTGCCCACTCGGCGATGAGCAGCCACGACGCGCTGATGGTGGCGAGCGGCATCACCACCGTGCTGGACGCCGTGGCGATTGGTGATGTACGCGACGGCGGCGATCGGCTGGAGAATCTGGAGAAGATGATCAACGCCATCGAAGAGACGCAGAAACGCGGCGTCAACCGTGCCGAGCACCGTCTGCACCTACGCTGCGAACTGCCGCATCACACCACGCTGCCGCTGTTTGAAGAACTGGTCGAGCGAGAACCCGTGACGCTGGTGTCGCTGATGGATCACTCACCGGGCCAGCGCCAGTTCGCCAACCGCGAAAAATATCGTGAATATTATCAGGGCAAATACTCGCTCACCGATGCGCAGATGCAACAGTACGAAGAGGAGCAACTGGCGCTCGCCGCACGCTGGTCACAGCCGAATCGCGAATCCATCGCCGCAATGTGCCGCGCGCGACACATTGCGCTCGCCAGCCACGATGACGCCACGCACGCCCACGTAGCCCAATCCCATCAGCTTGGCAGCGTGATCGCCGAATTTCCTACCACATTCGAAGCGGCAGAAGCCTCGCGCAAGCACGGCATGAACGTACTGATGGGCGCGCCGAATATCGTGCGCGGCGGTTCGCACTCCGGCAACGTGGCGGCCAGTGAACTGGCGCAGCTTGGCCTGCTGGATATCCTCTCTTCCGACTACTACCCCGCCAGCCTGCTGGATGCGGCGTTTCGCGTGGCCGATGACCAGAGCAACCGCTTTACGCTACCGCAGGCGGTGAGGCTGGTGACCAAAAACCCGGCCCAGGCACTGAATCTCCAGGATCGCGGGGTGATTGGCGAGGGCAAACGCGCCGACCTGGTGCTGGCGCATCGCAAGGGCAATCACATTCATATTGACCACGTCTGGCGTCAGGGTAAAAGGGTGTTCTGATGACGGGAAAACTGATTTGGTTAATGGGTCCGTCCGGCTCTGGGAAAGACAGCCTGCTGGCGGAACTCCGCCAGCGGGAACAAACCCAGCTACTGGTAGCGCATCGCTACATCACGCGTGATGCCAGCGCCGGAAGTGAAAATCATATCGCCTTAAGCGAGCGGGAGTTTTTTACCCGCGCGGGGCAAAATCTGTTGGCCTTGAGCTGGCATGCTAATGGTTTGTATTACGGTGTCGGCATTGAGATCGACCTCTGGCTGCACGCCGGATTCGACGTCGTGGTTAACGGCTCACGCGCCCACCTGCCGCAGGCGCGGGCACGTTATCAATCGGCACTGCTGCCCATCTGTTTACAGGTTTCGCCGGAGATCCTGCGCCAGCGCCTGGAAAACCGTGGCCGCGAAAACGCCAGTGAAATTAACGCCCGGCTGGCGCGCGCCGCCCGCTATACTCCTCAGGATTGCCATACACTCAATAATGACGGCAGCCTGCGCCAGTCGGTCGACACGCTGCTGTCGCTGATTCATCAGAAGGAGAAACACCATGCCTGCTTGTGAACTTCGCCCGGCAACGCAGTACGACACCGACGCGGTTTACGCGCTGATTTGTGAGCTAAAACAAGCGGAGTTTGACCACCAGGCGTTTCGCGTGGGCTTTAACGCCAACCTGCGTGGCCCGAATATGCGCTACCATCTGGCGCTGTTGGATGGCGAAGTTGTCGGCATGATCGGCCTGCATTTGCAGTTTCATCTGCATCATGTCAACTGGATCGGCGAAATTCAGGAACTGGTGGTGATGCCGCAGGCGCGCGGTCTGAACGTCGGCAGTAAATTACTGGCATGGGCAGAAGAAGAAGCCCGCCAGGCCGGGGCCGAAATGACCGAGCTTTCCACCAACGTGAAGCGCCACGACGCGCACCGTTTTTACCTGCGTGAAGGCTACGAGCAGAGCCACTTCCGCTTCACCAAGGCGCTGTAATATGAGCCTGACCCTCACGCTCACCGGCACCGGCGGCGCACAGGGCGTTCCGGCATGGGGCTGCGAGTGCGCGGCCTGCGTCAGAGCACGGCGCTCGCCGCAGTATCGCCGCCAGCCATGCAGCGGCGCAGTAAAGTTTAACGAGGCGATCACCCTGATCGAGGCCGGGCTGCACGATCTCACCGATCGCTGGTCGCCCGGATCGTTCCGGCAGTTTTTACTGACGCACTACCATATGGATCACGTCCAGGGGCTGTTCCCGCTGCGCTGGGGCGTGGGCGACACAATCCCGGTCTACGGTCCACCGGATGAGCAGGGCTGCGACGATCTGTTTAAACATCCGGGCCTGCTTGATTTCAGCCACACGGTGGAGCCGTTTGTGGTGTTTGATTTGCAGGGGTTGCAGGTCACGCCGCTGCCGCTTAACCATTCGAAACTCACTTTCGGCTATTTACTGGAAACGGCGCACAGCCGGGTGGCGTGGCTATCTGACACCGCAGGCCTGCCGGAAAAAACGCTGAAATTTTTACGCAATAATCAGCCGCAGGTAATGGTGATTGATTGCAGCCACCCGCCGCGCGAGGATGCACCGCGTAATCACTGTGATTTAAATACCGTGCTTGCGCTGAATCAGGTTATCCGCTCGCCACGTGTGATTCTGACCCATATCAGCCACCAGTTTGATGCGTGGCTGATGGAAAATGCACTGCCGTCGGGGTTTGAGGCGGGGTTTGATGGGATGGAGATTGAGGTGGAGTGAGGGAAAATACCCGCGCCGGCCCCTACCTCAACGCCCATACTCATCTTCCATTCTCCGCTCTTCATCTTCCAGTTGCTGACGCTCCTGATCAAGCTGGCGCTGACGATCGTCCAGTTGCCTGCGACGATCTTCAAACTGGCGGCGGCGATCGTTATATTGCTTGCGCCGATCGTCGCTCACTTCACGCTGCCAGCCGTCGTCGCGCGAATCTTCATAGTCTCGCCCACGGTCAGGGTTATAAGCGTCGTTAATCGCCTGCTGAATATTGCCAATGGTGTCATCGATAATATCGGCCTGGGCCGGAACGGTGAACAGCGTGAACAGCGTGAACAGCGTGAACAGCGTGAACAGGGTGAATAAAAGAAATAGCGGAAAGCGTTTCATTAGCCAACCTCAAAAAGAAACTCTATCCACATTAGTCATTACTCATCCATGCAAGTAGTGGATGAATCTCAATTTCTCCGCTGCTCTATTGCCGTAATCGCCTCCACGCGTTGTTGATGACGACCGCCTTCGTACTGTGCGCCCAGCCACGCATCGACAATCATTTTTGCCAGTTCGAGGCCAACTACTCGTGAACCAAAAGCCAGCACGTTGGTGTCGTTATGCTGCCGCGAAAGTTGCGCGGAATAAGGTTCGCTACAAACGACCGCGCGAATTCCGGCAAACTTGTTCGCCGCTATCGAAATACCGACGCCAGTGCCACAAATCAAAATCCCGCCATCAGCCTCTCCGCCAGCAACGGCCAGTGCGACTTGACTGGCGTAATGCGGATAATCAGTACGCTCTGACGACCAGGTTCCTTTATCAATCACTTCAACGCCACGCTCAACTAAATGTGCCACTATTTCATGTTTTAAAATGAAACCGACATGATCACAGCCAAATGCAATCTTTTTCATTCATCTTCCCCGCTCGCACAAAACTTCACAATCAAAAAACATTTGTGATGTAAATGAATTAAAAACACCCAAAATCGATGAAATCCGCCTTCCCGATCTGTTTTACAGAGTTACATCTGGCAGCGCAATAGCGTTAAAGACACTCACTATCCGGCAACATCTATCATCTAACAAACCAGAAAAACAAATAACATCATGTTTTTAAAGTGATTAAATGAAATAAAATTTTAAGCCACTCTCCATTATTCACAATAAAACAAACTTTATAAATTTTATTTTTTTGTGAAGTTACCAGCATCTTTTCTGTTCTTGCTGTGGTGATATAGTGGCGTCTTCAATTCAAGGACAAGAGAACGTGATGAGCCAGTCAGAGTTTGATTCAGCGCTTCCGAACGGTATCGGGTTAGCGCCTTACCTGCGAATGAAGCAGGAAGGAATGACAGAAAACGAAAGCCGCATCGTGGAGTGGTTACTCAAACCCGGTAACCTGAGTTGTGCACCCGCAATTAAAGATGTCGCAGAAGCTCTGGCGGTATCTGAAGCGATGATCGTTAAGGTATCAAAGCTGCTGGGGTTTAGCGGCTTTCGTAACTTACGCAGTGCGCTGGAAGATTATTTTTCTCAGTCAGAACAAGTATTGCCTTCCGAGTTGGCTTTTGATGAAGCGCCGCAGGATGTGGTGAATAAGGTATTTAACATCACTTTACGCACCATTATGGAAGGTCAGTCGATCGTCAACGTTGATGAGATCCACCGTGCCGCCCGCTTTTTCTATCAGGCCAGACAGCGGGATTTGTACGGTGCCGGAGGATCAAATGCAATCTGTGCTGATGTACAGCACAAGTTTTTACGCATTGGCGTACGCTGCCAGGCCTATCCGGACGCTCACATCATGATGATGTCTGCTTCGTTGTTACAGGAAGGAGATGTGGTGCTGGTGGTGACCCATTCCGGGCGAACCAGTGATGTAAAAGCAGCTGTAGAACTGGCAAAAAAGAACGGGGCAAAGATTATTTGTATAACGCATAGCTACCATTCACCGATAGCGAAGCTGGCCGATTATATTATTTGCTCACCGGCCCCGGAAACACCGTTATTAGGTCGTAATGCCTCGGCAAGAATATTACAACTGACTTTGCTGGACGCGTTTTTTGTCTCTGTCGCCCAGCTCAACATTGAACAAGCTAATATTAATATGCAAAAAACCGGCGCAATTGTTGATTTCTTCTCACCAGGCGCGCTGAAATAAGAAAAAGGTAATTCCGCCATCGCGGAGTTACCTATCCCCTTACCGTGAGAACATTATTATGAATAAATATCTGAAATATTTCAGCGGCACACTCGTGGGCTTAATGTTGTCAACCAGCGCTTTTGCTGCCGCCGAATATGCTGTCGTATTGAAAACACTCTCCAACCCATTTTGGGTAGATATGAAAAAAGGCATTGAAGATGAAGCAAAAACGCTGGGCGTCAGCGTTGATATTTTTGCCTCTCCTTCAGAAGGCGATTTTCAATCTCAATTGCAGTTATTTGAAGATCTCAGTAATAAAAATTACAAAGGTATCGCCTTCGCGCCATTATCCTCAGTAAATCTGGTCATGCCTGTCGCCCGCGCATGGAAAAAAGGCATTTATCTGGTCAATCTCGATGAAAAAATCGACATGGATAATCTGAAAAAAGCAGGCGGTAATGTGGAAGGTTTTGTCACCACCGATAATGTTGCTGTCGGGGCGAAAGGCGCGTCGTTCATTATTGACAAATTGGGCGCTGAAGGTGGTGAAGTCGCAATCATTGAGGGTAAAGCCGGTAACGCCTCCGGTGAAGCGCGTCGTAATGGTGCCACCGAAACCTTCAAAAAAGCAAGCCAGATCAAGCTTGTCGCCAGCCAGCCTGCCGACTGGGACCGCATTAAAGCACTGGATGTCGCCACTAACGTGTTGCAACGTAATCCGAATATTAAAGCGATCTATTGCGCGAATGACACGATGGCAATGGGTGTTGCTCAGGCTGTCGCAAACGCCGGAAAAACGGGAAAAGTGCTGGTCGTCGGTACAGATGGCATTCCGGAAGCCCGCAAAATGGTGGAAGCCGGACAAATGACCGCGACGGTTGCCCAGAACCCGGCGGATATCGGCGCAACGGGTCTGAAGCTGATGGTTGACGCTGAAAAATCCGGCAAGGTTATCCCGCTGGATAAAGCACCGGAATTTAAACTGGTCGATTCAATCCTGGTCACTCAATAAAACTGAATGATGCCGGATGATGATGCTAATGAAGTGTCTTATCCGGCCAACAAAATAACCTGAACGTAGACCTGATAAGTGTAGCCCATCAGGCAATAATACGATATTTCGTGCAGAGAGGTTATTTATGGCCACGCCATATATATCGATGGCGGGGATCGGCAAGTCCTTTGGTCCGGTTCACGCATTAAAGTCGGTTAATTTAACGGTTTATCCTGGTGAAATACATGCATTACTAGGAGAAAATGGCGCGGGTAAATCCACGCTAATGAAAGTGTTATCCGGAATACATGAGCCGACCAAAGGCACCATTACCATTAATACCATTAACTATAACAAGCTGGATCATAAATTAGCGGCACAACTCGGTATCGGGATTATTTATCAGGAACTCAGCGTTATTGATGAATTAACCGTACTGGAAAATTTATATATTGGTCGTCATCTGACGAAAAAAATCTGCGGTGTCAATATTATCGACTGGCGAGAAATGCGTGTCCGCGCCGCAATGATGTTATTACGCGTGGGCTTGAAAGTTGATTTAGATGAGAAAGTGGCGAACTTATCTATCAGCCACAAGCAGATGCTGGAAATTGCCAAAACGCTGATGCTCGACGCCAAAGTCATCATCATGGATGAACCCACCTCCTCACTCACCAATAAAGAGGTGGACTATCTGTTTCTGATCATGAATCAGTTGCGTAAGGAGGGTACGGCTATCGTCTATATCTCGCATAAATTGGCGGAAATTCGCCGTATTTGCGACCGCTATACGGTGATGAAAGACGGCAGCAGCGTTTGCAGCGGCATGGTGAGCGATGTGTCAAATGACGATATCGTCCGTCTGATGGTAGGCCGCGAACTGCAAAACCGTTTTAACGCGATGAAGGAGAATGTCAGCAACCTTGCGCACGAAACGGTTTTTGAGGTGCGGAACGTCACCAGTCGTGACAGAAAAAAGGTCCGGGATATCTCATTTAGCGTCTGCCGGGGAGAAATATTAGGCTTTGCCGGACTGGTCGGTTCCGGACGTACTGAACTGATGAACTGCCTGTTTGGCGTTGATAAACGCGCTGGCGGAGAAATCCGTCTTAATGGCAAAGATATCTCTCCACGTTCTCCCCTGGATGCCGTGAAAAAAGGGATGGCTTACATCACTGAAAGCCGCCGGGATAACGGCTTTTTCCCCAACTTTTCTATCGCTCAGAACATGGCTATCAGCCGCAGTCTGAAAGACGGCGGCTATAAAGGCGCGATGGGGTTGTTTCATGAAGTTGACGAGCAACGTACCGCTGAAGCCCAGCGCGAACTGCTGGCGCTGAAATGTCATTCGGTAAACCAGAACATCACTGAACTCTCCGGCGGTAACCAGCAGAAAGTCCTGATCTCCAAATGGCTGTGCTGTCGCCCGGAAGTGATCATTTTCGATGAACCTACCCGTGGCATCGATGTTGGCGCGAAAGCCGAAATTTACAAAGTGATGCGCCAACTGGCGGACGACGGAAAAGTCATCCTGATGGTGTCATCTGAACTACCTGAAATTATCACCGTCTGCGACCGCATCGCCGTGTTCTGCGAAGGACGACTGACGCAAATCCTGACCAATCGCGATGACATGAGCGAAGAGGAGATTATGGCATGGGCTTTACCACAAGAGTAAAAAGCGAAGCGAGCGAGAAGAAACCGTTCAACTTTGCGCTGTTCTGGGATAAATACGGCACCTTTTTTATCCTGGCGATCATCGTCGCCATCTTCGGTTCACTGTCGTCAGAATATTTTCTGACCACCAATAATATTACCCAGATTTTTGTGCAAAGCTCCGTGACGGTACTGATCGGCATGGGGGAATTCTTCGCTATCCTGGTCGCCGGTATCGACCTTTCGGTTGGCGCGATTCTGGCGCTTTCCGGTATGGTGACCGCTAAACTGATGTTGGCAGGTATTGATCCGTTTCTCGCGGCGCTAATTGGCGGTGTACTGGTTGGCGGCGCACTGGGGGCGATCAACGGCTGCCTGGTCAACTGGACGGGACTACACCCGTTCATTATCACCCTTGGCACCAACGCTATTTTCCGTGGGATCACGCTGGTGATCTCCGATGCCAACTCGGTATACGGCTTCTCATTTGACTTCGTGAACTTCTTTGCCGCCAGCGTAATTGGGATACCTGTCCCCGTTATCTTCTCGCTAATTGTCGCGCTCATCCTTTGGTTTCTGACAACGCGTATGCGGCTCGGGCGCAACATCTACGCACTGGGCGGCAACAAAAACTCGGCGTTCTATTCCGGGATTGACGTGAAATTCCACATCCTGGTGGTGTTTATCATCTCCGGTGTTTGTGCAGGTCTGGCAGGCGTCGTCTCAACTGCACGACTCGGTGCCGCAGAACCGCTTGCCGGTATGGGTTTTGAAACCTATGCCATTGCCAGCGCCATCATTGGCGGCACCAGTTTCTTCGGCGGCAAGGGGCGCATTTTCTCTGTGGTGATTGGCGGGTTGATCATCGGCACCATCAACAACGGTCTGAATATTTTGCAGGTACAAACCTATTACCAACTGGTGGTGATGGGCGGATTAATTATCGCGGCTGTCGCCCTTGACCGTCTTATCAGTAAGTAAGGAATTGAACATGAAAATCTCCCCCTCGTTAATGTGTATGGATCTGCTGAAATTTAAAGAACAGATCGAATTTATCGACAGCCATGCCGATTACTTTCACATCGATATCATGGACGGCCACTTTGTGCCGAATCTGACGCTCTCACCGTTCTTCGTAAGCCAGGTAAAAAAACTGGCGAGTAAACCGCTCGACTGCCATCTGATGGTAACGCGTCCGCAGGATTACATTGCTCAACTGGCACGTGCGGGAGCTGATTTCATCACTTTGCATCCGGAAACTATCAACGGTCAGGCATTCCGCCTGATTGATGAAATCCGCCGTCATGGCATGAAAGTGGGGCTGATTCTTAATCCGGAAACGCCGGTTGAGGCCATGAAATACTATATCCATAAGGCTGATAAAATTACGGTCATGACTGTCGATCCCGGTTTTGCCGGACAACCCTTCATTCCTGAAATGCTGGATAAAGTTGCCGAACTGAAGGCATGGCGTGAACGAGAAGGTCTGGAGTACGAAATTGAGGTGGACGGTTCCTGCAACCAGGCAACTTACGAAAAACTAATGGCGGCAGGGGCGGATGTCTTTATCGTCGGCACTTCCGGCCTGTTTAATCATGCGGAAAATATCGACGAAGCATGGAGAATTATGACCGCGCAGATTCTGGCTGCAAAAAGCGAGGTACAGCCTCATGCAAAAACAGCATAACGTCGTAGCGGGCGTGGATATGGGGGCAACGCATATCCGCTTTTGTCTGCGGACAGCAGAAGGTGAAACGCTACACTGCGAAAAAAAGCGGACCGCAGAAGTCATTGCTCCCGGCCTGGTGTCGGGTATCGGCGAAATGATTGACGAGCAACTCAGGCGCTTTAACGCTCGCTGTCATGGTCTGGTGATGGGATTTCCGGCGCTGGTCAGTAAAGATAAACGCACTATTATTTCTACGCCTAACCTGCCGTTAACAGCGGCGGATTTATATGATCTCGCCGATAAGCTCGAAAATACGCTGAATTGTCCGGTTGAGTTTTCCCGCGACGTTAACCTGCAACTCTCCTGGGACGTAGTAGAAAACCGCCTTACGCAACAACTGGTTCTGGCGGCCTATCTCGGTACGGGGATGGGGTTCGCAGTGTGGATGAACGGTGCGCCGTGGACGGGTGCACACGGTGTGGCAGGCGAACTGGGCCATATCCCCCTGGGAGATATGACCCAACACTGCGCGTGTGGCAATTCTGGGTGCCTGGAAACCAATTGCTCTGGAATGGCGCTAAGACGCTGGTACGAACAACAGCCCCGAAATTACCCATTGAGCGATCTTTTCGTCCATGCGGAAAACGCCCCTTTCGTCCAGAGTCTGCTTGAAAACGCGGCACGAGCCATTGCCACCAGCATTAATCTGTTCGATCCCGATGCGGTGATTCTGGGCGGTGGCGTGATGGATATGCCCGCCTTCCCACGCGAGACTCTCATTGCCATGACCCAAAAGTACCTGCGCCGTCCACTGCCGTATCAGGTCGTGCGCTTTATTGCCGCCTCATCTTCTGACTTTAATGGCGCTCAGGGTGCAGCAATATTGGCGCATCAACGTTTTTTGCCACAGTCCTGTGCTAAAGTCCCATGAGTAAAGCGTTGGCACAGTAGCGCAATGTCCCGCTGTGCCAACGACAGGTACAATATATATAATAATTACATAAAACAGCCATATTATTCCCAGCAATGATAGTTCTACTGTAATTTTCCCTCTTCAGCACAAATGCCTAATAAAATGGCTCGTTCCGCTCACACTTCCACTTATTAAAGTCGCAAATTCCCAATTATGATAACGCCAGCTTTAAATGACGTATTTTGCATGGATTACATATTTACGACATAAATGATAAATGGAGATTTATATGAATAACTCTCGGTTATTCCGTTTGAGCAGGATTGTTATTGCGTTCACTGCCGCCAGCGGCATGATGATAAATACCGCTTACGCAACAGATGAGGCGAAAGCCGCCACTCAATATACCCAACAGGTTAATCAGAATTACGCCAAATCATTACCGTTTGGCGATCGCCAGGATTTTGACGATGCTCAGCGTGGATTTATCGCTCCGCTGCTGGATGAAGGTATTCTGCGTGATGCGAACGGTAAAATTTACTACCGCGCGAATGATTACAAATTTGATATTAATGCCGCTGCGCCGGAAACCGTAAACCCCAGCCTGTGGCGTCAGTCGCAGATCAACGGCATTTCAGGCCTGTTCAAAGTCACCGATAAAATGTATCAGGTGCGCGGCCAGGATATCTCTAACATTACGTTCGTTGAGGGCGAGAAAGGCATTATTGTTATTGACCCACTGGTGACGCCACCTGCCGCAAAAGCCGCACTTGACCTTTACTTCCAGCATCGTCCGCAAAAACCGATTGTTGCCGTTATCTACACTCACAGCCACGCCGACCACTACGGCGGCGTGAAAGGTATTATCTCTGAAGCCGATGTTAAATCCGGCAAAGTTCAGGTGATTGCTCCAGCTGGCTTTATGGACGAAGCCATCAGCGAAAACGTGCTGGCGGGTAACATCATGAGCCGCCGTGCGCTCTACTCTTACGGTCTGTTACTGCCGCACAACGCGCAAGGCAACGTGGGCAACGGCCTCGGCGTGACGCTGGCAACCGGCGACCCAAGCATTATTGCACCGACTAAAACTATCGTGAGAACTGGCGAGAAGATGATTATCGACGGCCTGGAGTTTGACTTCCTGATGACCCCAGGTAGCGAAGCGCCAGCCGAAATGCACTTCTATATTCCGGCCCTGAAAGCCCTGTGTACCGCCGAGAATGCCACTCACACCTTGCACAACTTCTACACCCTGCGCGGCGCGAAAACCCGCGACACCAGCAAGTGGACCGAGTATCTGAACGAAACGTTGGATATGTGGGGTAACGACGCGGAAGTACTGTTTATGCCGCACACCTGGCCGGTCTGGGGCAATAAGCATATCAATGATTATATTGGTAAATATCGCGATACTATCAAGTACATTCACGACCAGACCCTGCACCTGGCGAACCAGGGCTACACCATGAATGAAATCGGCGACATGATTAAGCTGCCGCCTGCGCTTTCCAATAACTGGGCCAGCCGCGGCTATTACGGCTCTGTCAGCCACAACGCCCGCGCGGTATATAACTTCTATCTTGGCTATTACGACGGTAACCCGGCTAACCTGCATCCCTATGGTCAGGTGGAGATGGGTAAACGTTACGTGCAGGCGCTGGGCGGTTCTGCCCGCGTCATCAACCTGGCGCAAGAAGCGAACAAGCAAGGTGATTACCGCTGGTCGGCAGAACTTCTGAAACAGGTGATTGCCGCCAACCCGGGTGACCAGGTCGCGAAGAATCTGCAAGCGAATAACTTTGAACAGCTGGGCTATCAGGCCGAGTCCGCCACATGGCGCGGTTTCTACCTGACCGGCGCGAAAGAGCTGCGCGAAGGGGTGCATAAGTTCAGCCACGGCACCACCGGTTCCCCGGACACCATTCGTGGGATGTCAGTCGAAATGCTGTTCGACTTTATGGCCGTTCGCCTCGATAGCGCGAAAGCCGCGGGTAAAAATATCAGCCTGAACTTCAATATGAGCAACGGCGATAACCTCAACCTGACGCTGAACGATAGCGTGCTTAACTACCGTAAAACACTGCAACCGCAAGCTGACGCCTCTTTCTACATCAGCCGTGAAGATCTGCACGCCGTGCTGACCGGACAGGCAAAAATGGCCGATCTGGTGAAAGCGAAGAAAGCCAAAATTATTGGCAATAGTGCGAAACTGGAAGAAATTATCGCCTGTCTGGATAATTTCGATTTGTGGGTGAATATCGTAACCCCAAATTAATATCACTCGCTTTTGGGGGCGTAAACGCTCCCGAAAGTATTTATATTAAAAATATATACAGAAAATTAATACATAATATATATAAGTTATGAATGCGGTGGCTGAATAAAGCTATTTTTATTCATCGAGAAAATAGCCATACTGACGCCTTCAATGGATATTGATATTCACTACAGATATTGTTCGCAGCAGACAGGATGTATTTAATATGCCAACAGTTCTCTCTCGCATAGCGATGCAACTCAAAAAAATAGCCTGGATAATTCCCGTCTTCATGGTTTCGGGATGCTCATTATCTCCGGCAATCCCGGTGATCGGCGCTTATTATCCCGGCTGGTTTTTCTGCGCCATTGCCAGCCTTATTTTGACGCTCATCACGAGGCGAATTATTCAGCGGGCAAATATCAATCTGGCATTTGTCGGAATTATTTATACCGCCCTTTTTGCTCTCTACGCCATGCTGTTCTGGCTGGCATTTTTCTAATCTATTTGAGACGCGCTCATGGAAAGTACGCCGAAAAAAGCTCCTCGCAGTAAATTCCCTGCTCTGTTAGTGGTTGCGTTGGCGCTGGTTGCCCTTGTTTTCGTTATCTGGCGCGTAGACAGTGCGCCATCAACTAATGACGCTTACGCGTCAGCAGATACCATTGATGTGGTGCCGGAAGTCAGCGGTCGCATTGTAGAACTGGCGGTCAGCGACAACCAGGCGGTGAAACAGGGCGATTTGCTGTTCCGCATTGACCCGCGCCCGTACGAAGCCAATCTGGCGAAAGCTGAAGCCTCCCTCGCGGCGCTGGATAAGCAAATTATGCTCACCCAGCGTAGCGTTGACGCACAACAGTTTGGTGCCGACTCGGTTAATGCCACGGTAGAAAAAGCCCGTGCCGCCGCGAAACAAGCCAGCGATACGTTACGCCGTACCGAACCGCTACTGCGAGAAGGTTTTGTTTCTGCGGAAGAGGTTGACCGTGCAAGAACCGCCCAGCGTGCGGCAGAAGCGGACCTTAATGCCGTATTGTTGCAGGCGCAGTCAGCCGCCAGTGCCGTCAGCGGCGTCGATGCGCTGGTCGCCCAACGTGCGGCGGTCGAAGCGGATATTGCCCTGACCAAACTGCATCTGGAAATGGCGACCGTTCGCGCGCCGTTTGATGGCCGGGTCATTTCCCTCAAAACCTCCGTCGGGCAGTTTGCATCTGCGATGCGCCCTATTTTCACCCTAATCGACACTCGTCACTGGTACGTGATTGCCAACTTCCGCGAAACTGATCTGAAAAATATTCGCTCAGGTACACCCGCAACGATTCGCCTGATGAGCGACAGCGACAAAACCTTCGAGGGTAAAGTGGATTCGATTGGCTACGGCGTGCTACCGGATGACGGCGGCCTGGTGCTGGGCGGCCTGCCGAAAGTGTCTCGTTCTATTAACTGGGTCCGCGTTGCCCAGCGTTTTCCGGTCAAAATCATGGTTGATAAACCTGACCCGGAAATGTTCCGCATCGGCGCTTCGGCAGTCGCTAATCTTGAGCCGCAATAATGAGCGCGCTCAACTCCCTGCCATTACCGGTGGTCAGGCTGCTGGCGTTCTTTCATGAAGAGTTAAGCGAGCGGCGGCCAGGTCGTGTGCCGCAGACCGTGCAACTCTGGGTAGGCTGCCTACTGGTGATTCTGATCTCGATGACTTTTGAGATCCCTTTTGTGGCGTTATCGCTGGCAGTGCTGTTTTACGGTATTCAGTCGAACGCGTTTTACACCAAATTTGTGGCGATCTTGTTTGTGGTTGCCACGGTGCTGGAGATCGGCAGCCTGTTTTTGATCTACAAATGGTCATACGGCGAACCGTTGATCCGATTGATCATCGCCGGGCCGATCCTGATGGGCTGCATGTTTTTGATGCGCACCCATCGGCTGGGGCTGGTCTTTTTCGCCGTCGCCATTGTCGCTATTTACGGGCAAACCTTCCCCGCCATGCTCGACTATCCGGAAGTGGTCGTGCGCTTAACCCTGTGGTGTATCGTTGTCGGCCTCTACCCGACGTTATTGATGACGTTAATCGGCGTGCTGTGGTTTCCCAGCCGCGCTATCACGCAGATGCATCAGGCGCTTAATGATCGGCTTGATGATGCCATTAGCCACCTGACGGACAGCTTCGCACCGCTACCCGAAACGCGGATTGAAAGAGAGGCGCTGGCGCTGCAAAAACTCAATGTCTTTTGCCTCGCGGACGATGCCAACTGGCGAATCCAGAGCGCATGGTGGCAAAGCTGCGTGGCAACGGTAACCTACATTTACTCGACGCTGAATCGCTACGATCCCACCTCTTTTGCTGATTCTCAGGCAATTATTGAATTCCGACAAAAATTAGCTTCAGAAATCAACAATCTGCAGCATTCCATTACCGAAGGTCAGTGCTGGCAAAGCGACTGGCGGATCACTGAAAGTGAAGCGATGGCGGCACGGGAATGTAACCTGGAGAATATCTGCCAGACATTGTTGCAACTGGGTCAGATGGACCCGAATACGCCGCCAACGCCCGCCACCAAACCGCCATCAATAGTCGCCGACGCTTTTACCAATCCAGACTATATGCGCTACGCGGTAAAAACGCTGCTCGCCTGTTTGATCTGTTACACCTTCTACAGCGGCGTGGACTGGGAAGGCATTCACACCTGTATGCTGACCTGCGTGATCGTCGCTAATCCAAATGTCGGTTCGTCGTACCAGAAGATGGTGCTGCGTTTTGGTGGGGCCTTTTGCGGCGCGATTCTGGCGCTGTTATTCACGCTACTGGTCATGCCCTGGCTGGACAATATTGTCGAATTGCTGTTTGTGCTGGCACCGATTTTCCTGTTGGGCGCATGGATTGCCACCAGCTCTGAACGCTCTTCTTATATCGGCACACAGATGGTGGTCACCTTCGCGCTCGCCACGCTCGAAAACGTTTTTGGCCCGGTGTACGACCTGGTGGAAATTCGCGATCGCGCTCTGGGTATCATCATTGGTACCGTGGTGTCGGCGGTGATTTACACCTTTGTCTGGCCTGAAAGCGAAGCGCGCACGCTGCCGCAAAAACTGGCTGGCGCGCTGGGTATGTTGAGTAAAGTAATGCGGATCCCACGCCAGCAGGAAGTCACGGCTCTGCGCACTTATCTGCAAATTCGCATAGGTCTGCATGCGGCGTTTAATGCCTGTGAAGAGATGTGCCAACGCGTGGTGCTGGAGCGTCAACTGGACAGCGAAGAACGCGCCTTACTGATTGAACGTTCGCAAACGGTTATTCGTCAGGGCCGCGATATTCTTCACGCCTGGGATGCCACCTGGAACTCGGCGCAGGCGCTGGATAACGCACTACAGCCGGACAGAGCAGGTCAGTTTGCCGATGCCCTGGAGAAATACGCCGCCAGTCTGGCAACCGCACTCAGCCGTTCTCCTCAAATAACGCTTGAAGAAACACCCGCCTCGCAGGCCATTCTGCCCACCTTATTAAAACAGGAGCAACACGTCTGCCAGCTTTTCGCCCGCTTGCCAGACTGGACAGCTCCGGCATTAACGCCCGCCACGGAACAGGCACAAGGAGCCACGCAATGATCAATCGTCAACTTTCACGCCTGCTGTTGTGCAGCATTCTCGGCAGCACGACGCTGATTTCCGGCTGTGCCCTGGTACGTAAGGATTCTGCGCCTCATCAACAGCTCAAACCGGAACAAATCAAACTGGCCGATGATATTCATCTTGCCAGCTCCGGCTGGCCGCAGGCGCAGTGGTGGAAACAACTCAATGACCCGCAGCTGGATGCGCTGATCCAACGGACTCTAAATGGTTCACACACCCTCGCCGAAGCGAAACTGCGGGAAGAAAAAGCGCAGTCCCAGGCCGATTTGTTAGATGCCGGTTCACAATTACAGGTCGCAGCGTTAGGGATGCTCAACCGCCAACGCGTCTCGGCGAACGGCTTTTTAAGCCCTTATGCGATGGATGCGCCAGCACTGGGTATGGACGGGCCGTACTATACGGAAGCCACAGTCGGTTTGTTTGCCGGACTGGATCTCGATTTGTGGGGTGTGCATCGCTCAGCGGTTGCTGCCGCCATTGGCGCGCATAATGCCGCGCTGGCAGAAACCGCAGCAGTAGAGCTATCGCTGACCACGGGCGTAGCGCAGCTTTATTACAGTATGCAGGCCAGCTATCAGATGCTCGATCTGTTAGAACAAACTCGCGATGTGATTGATTACGCGGTGAAAGCGCACCAGAGTAAAGTGGCGCACGGTCTGGAAGCGCAAGTGCCTTTCCACGGCGCGCGGGCACAGATTCTGGCGGTCGATAAACAAATTGCTGCCGTCAAAGGGCAAATCACCGAAACGCGAGAATCTCTGCGTGCATTGATTGGCGCGGGAGCCAGCGATATGCCGGAGATCAAACCGGTGGCATTACCGCAAGTCCAGACCGGTATTCCGGCGACACTCTCTTATGAGTTGCTCGCCAGACGCCCGGATCTGCAAGCCATGCGCTGGTATGTTCAGGCGTCATTAGATCAGGTGGATTCCGCGCGGGCGCTGTTCTATCCGAGCTTTGATATCAAAGCGTTTTTCGGCCTGGATTCTATCCACCTGGATACCTTATTCAAAAAAACCAGTCGCCAGTTCAACTTTATCCCAGGTCTGAAATTGCCGCTGTTTGACGGTGGACGGTTGAATGCCAATCTCGAAGGCACTCGCGCCGCCAGCAACATGATGATTGAACGTTACAACCAGTCAGTACTGAACGCGGTGCGTGACGTTGCCGTCAACGGCACACGTCTGCAAACGCTCAACGACGAGCGAGAGATGCAGGCTGAACGCGTAGAAGCAACGCGCTTCACCCAGCGCGCAGCCGAGGCCGCTTATCAGCGCGGCTTAACCAGCCGCTTACAGGCCACCGAAGCCCGGTTGCCAGTGCTTGCCGAAGAGATGTCATTACTGATGCTGGACAGCCGCCGGGTGATCCAAAGCATTCAGTTGATGAAATCGCTGGGCGGCGGGTATCAGGCGGCTCCCGTCGTCGAGAAAAAATAAAATGTCTACCGCGTGATGGCTGTCACGCGGTATTTCGTTTCGTCACGTCAAAACTGACGACAGCCTGTTTTTCGTCAGAGTTTTGAATAAATAGTGCCCGTAATATCAGGGAATGACCCCAAATAAAATGTGGCATAAAAGATGCATACTGTAGTCGAGAGCGCGTATGCGTGATTTGATTAACTGGAGCGAGACCGATGAAAAAAGTCGTCACGGTTTGCCCCTATTGCGCATCAGGTTGCAAAATCAACCTGGTCGTCGATAACGGCAAAATCGTCCGGGCGGAGGCAGCGCAGGGGAAAACCAACCAGGGTACCCTGTGTCTGAAGGGTTATTATGGCTGGGACTTCATTAACGATACCCAGATCCTGACCCCGCGCCTGAAAACCCCCATGATCCGTCGCCAGCGTGGCGGCAAACTCGAACCTGTTTCCTGGGATGAGGCACTGAATTACGTTGCCGAGCGCCTGAGCGCCATCAAAGAGAAGTACGGTCCGGATGCCATCCAGACGACCGGCTCCTCGCGTGGTACGGGTAACGAAACCAACTATGTAATGCAAAAATTTGCGCGCGCCGTTATTGGTACCAATAACGTTGACTGCTGCGCTCGTGTCTGACACGGCCCATCGGTTGCAGGTCTGCACCAATCGGTCGGTAATGGCGCAATGAGCAATGCTATTAACGAAATTGATAATACCGATTTAGTGTTCGTTTTCGGGTATAACCCGGCGGATTCCCACCCAATCGTGGCGAATCACGTGATTAACGCTAAACGTAACGGGGCGAAAATTATCGTCTGCGATCCGCGCAAAATTGAAACCGCGCGCATTGCTGACATGCACATCGCACTGAAAAACGGCTCGAACATCGCGCTGTTGAATGCGATGGGCCATGTCATTATTGAAGAAAATCTGTACGACAAAGCGTTCGTCGCTTCCCGTACAGAAGGCTTTGAAGAGTATCGTAAAATCGTTGAAGGCTACACGCCGGAGTCGGTTGAAGATATCACCGGCGTCAGCGCCAGTGAAATTCGTCAGGCGGCGCGGATGTATGCCCAGGCAGAAAGCGCCGCCATCCTGTGGGGCATGGGGGTAACCCAGTTCTATCAGGGCGTGGAAACCGTGCGTTCTCTGACCAGCCTCGCGATGCTGACCGGTAACCTCGGTAAGCCACATGCGGGTGTAAACCCGGTTCGTGGTCAGAACAACGTGCAGGGTGCCTGCGATATGGGCGCGCTGCCGGATACGTATCCGGGCTATCAGTACGTGAAAGATCCGGCTAACCGCGAGAAATTTGCCAAAGCCTGGGGCGTAGAGAGCCTGCCAGCGCATACCGGTTATCGTATCAGCGAGCTGCCGCACCGCGTGGCGCATGGTGAAGTGAGAGCGGCGTACATTATGGGCGAAGATCCGCTGCAAACTGACGCGGAACTGTCGGCAGTACGTAAAGCTTTTGAAGATCTGGAACTGGTTATCGTTCAGGACATCTTTATGACCAAAACCGCGTCGGCGGCGGATGTCATTTTACCGTCAACGTCGTGGGGCGAGCATGAAGGCGTGTTTACTGCGGCTGACCGTGGCTTCCAGCGTTTCTTCAAGGCGGTTGAACCGAAGTGGGATCTGAAAACGGACTGGCAAATCATCAGTGAAATTGCCACTCGTATGGGTTATCCGATGCACTACAACAACACCCAGGAGATCTGGGATGAGTTGCGTCATCTGTGCCCGGATTTCTACGGTGCGACTTACGAGAAAATGGGCGAACTGGGCTTCATTCAGTGGCCTTGCCGCGATACTTCAGATGCCGATCAGGGGACTTCTTATCTGTTTAAAGAGAAGTTTGATACCCCGAACGGTCTGGCGCAGTTCTTCACCTGCGACTGGGTAGCGCCAATCGACAAACTCACCGACGAGTACCCGATGGTACTGTCAACGGTGCGTGAAGTTGGTCACTACTCTTGCCGTTCGATGACCGGTAACTGTGCGGCACTGGCGGCGCTGGCTGATGAACCTGGCTACGCACAAATCAATACCGAAGACGCCAAACGTCTGGGTATTGAAGATGAGGCATTGGTTTGGGTGCACTCGCGTAAAGGCAAAATTATCACCCGTGCGCAGGTCAGCGATCGTCCGAACAAAGGGGCGATTTACATGACCTACCAGTGGTGGATTGGTGCCTGTAACGAGCTGGTGACCGAAAACTTAAGCCCGATTACGAAAACGCCGGAATACAAATACTGCGCCGTGCGCGTCGAGCCGATCGCCGATCAGCGCGCCGCCGAGCAGTACGTGATTGACGAGTACAACAAGTTGAAAACTCGCCTGCGCGAAGCGGCACTGGCGTAATACCGCGTAAACTCACGTTAAAAGCGGCGATATTACCCAACGCCTTTGTATCAATCCGGAAACGACTCTCTGTTTCCGGATTTTTTTATACATACCTGCGCAGTCAAACCAGCCCATCCTGGTTATTAGCGACGTCTTCTCGGTTGTTCTTCTATTCCAGTCACGATTGCAAATGAGAATTATCTTTACTCAATTCTCATCGCGGCCTAACGTAATAATACTTTACATTTGATGAACCAAATTTCGGTAAGGTGAGAAATCATCGACCGTTTAACTCGTTCTATTAACGGGATATTTTGGCGCGATTAATGCAACAAAACTCCGTCTGATAGCATATTAATAACCTCAAAGTAATTTCAGGGATTGGGAAGCATATGATAAAAAAACTATTACCTTTACTGGTTTTAAGCACAATTTCCGCCACAACCGTTGCCGCTACACCGCCTAATACGTTGGTTGTAGCCCAGGGGCTGGATGATATTGTGAGCCTGGACCCGGCAGAAGCTAATGAACTCTCAAGTATTCAGACTGTACCAAGTCTGTATCAACGCGTAGTGCAACCGGACCGTAATGATCCGACGAAAATTACTCCGATTCTGGCGGAAAGTTGGCAGGCTGACCCCGCAGCCAAAACGCTAACCATAAAACTGAAAAGCGATGCGAAATTTGCCTCTGGTAATCCGGTACGCCCGGAAGATGTGATTTACTCTTATGTCCGGGCTGTCACACTGAATAAATCCGGTGCGTTTATTCTCAATGTGCTGGGATGGCAGCCGGAAAATATCGCCAGCCAGTTGAAGAAAATCGATGACCATACCGTCCAGGTGCAATGGAGTGCCGACGTCAGCCCGGCGCTGGCACTGAATATTCTCTCCACACCAATCGCCTCAATTGTTGACGAGAAGCTGGTTGCGCCAAACGCCAAAAATAACGACTTTGGTAATGAATGGCTGAAGATGCATTCCGCTGGCAGCGGCGCGTTTAAAATGCGTACTTACCAACCGCATCAGGCCATCGTGATGGAAGCCAACGCCAGCTCACCAACCGGCGCCCCGAAACTGAAAAGCGTCATCATCAAAAATGTTCCCGATCCGGCAACACGTCGCCTGCTGATCCAACAAGGTGATGCTGATATGGCTCGTGATCTGGGAGCCGATCAAATCGATGCATTACAGGGTAAACCTGGCGTAAAAGTGATGAGCATTGCCTCCGCCGAACAGAACTACCTGGCCTTCAATACCGGTAACAAGGATAACCCGCTGATGAGTAATCCTGCGTTCTGGGAGGCCGCTCGCTGGTTGGTCGATTACGACGGCATCACCAAAAATCTCTTAAAAGGACAATATTTTACCCATCAAAGTTTCCTGCCCGTGGGCTTTCCTGGAGCACTGGAAGAAACACCGTTTACCTTTAATCCAGCCAAAGCAAAAGAGATCCTCGCTAAAGCCGGAATCAAAGACCCGCACTTCACGCTTGATGTCGAAAATAAACCGCCATTTATTACCATCGCGCAGTCAATTCAGGCCAGCTTTGCTCAGGGCGGTGTAAAAGTTGATTTGCTGCCAGCCGCAGGGAGTCAGGTCTACTCTCGCGTTCGCGCCCACCAGCATCAGGGGGCCATTCGTATGTGGTTGCCTGATTATTTTGACGCACATTCCAACGCCAGCTCTTTCGCCTATAACGATGGCAAATCCAGCACCGTTGCCGGGTTAAACGGCTGGAAAATCCCGGAACTGAACAAAGAAACGCTTGCGGCCATCGCTGAACCTGATAGCGCTAAACGTCTTGATTTGTATAAGAAAATGCAACAAGAACTACAACGTAGTTCCCCGTATGTCTTTATTGATCAAGGCAAAACGCAAATTGTCATGCGTGATAATGTGCAGGGGTATCAACAAGGGTTGAATGCCGATATGGTCTGGTTTGATCAGGTAACCAAATAACCCTGTATGCAACTCGCGTCCAGCCATGTTACCGGGCGCGGTACCAGGGCTGGCCTGTATTGCAGGCCAGCCGCTGATTTATCACTGTATGGAAAGATCATGTCTGTCGTTTTTTCCACTCGCGCGAGATGGCGAGGCAAACGCCCTCTGCTCGCGCTGTTGCAAGGGCTGTTTACCGTTGCTCTGACGCTACTCGGCCTGCTGCTGATTACCTTTGCGCTTTCGGCTCTCTCACCGGTCGATCGCGTACTACAAATCGTTGGCGATCACGCCAGCCAGTCCACCTATGATCAGGTACGCCACCAGTTAGGATTGGATCAACCGTTAGCCGTCCAGTTCTGGCATTACCTGATGAATCTGGCACACGGCGATCTGGGCATCGCCAGCTCCACCGGGCAACCAGTACTCCAGGACTTGCTATCAGCATTCCCGGCGACCATTGAACTGGCAACGTTGGCGCTTATTGTCGGTGCTGTTGTCGGCGTCATTGCGGGTGTACTTTGCGCCCGTTATGTCGGTTCTCCGCTGGATTTCACCGTGCGAACATTAACTCTACTGGGAAATTCCGTCCCTGTTTTTTGGCTTGGTCTGCTGATGCTGGCGCTGTTCTACGCCAGACTGCAATGGAGTGCCGGGCCGGGCAGGCTGGATGATATTTATCAATTCACCATAGAACCCCGCAGCGGATTTGCGCTGATTGATACGTGGCTTTCTGGCGATCGCGAGGCATTTACCAATGCAATCAACCATTTGATACTTCCGGTTTTATTACTGGCGTACTTCTCGCTCGCCAGTATTACGCGCCTGACTCGTTCCGCCTGTCTTGGCGAAATGAATAAAGAATATATTCTGCTGGCGCGCGCCAAAGGGGCCAGCGAGATGACAATTTTGCTACGTCATGTTTTACCCAACATTCGCGGCACCTTGCTCACCGTTATCGCCCTCGCCTATACATCAATGCTGGAAGGCGCGGTACTGACAGAAACCGTCTTTTCATGGCCAGGTATTGGGCGCTACCTCACTACAGCGCTCTTCGCGGGTGATACCACAGCAATCATGGGAGGAACGCTGCTGATTGGCGTCTGCTTTGTGTTGATAAATAACTTAACCGACCTGCTGGTCCGGCTGACCGATCCGAGGTTACGCTGATGCCGATGTTTCTCTTTTTACGCCGTTTACGCCATTCACCCGCCGCGTTTTGCGGGTTGATAATTATCCTGTTATTGATGCTAATTGCGCTCTTCGCGCCGTGGCTGGCACCTCACGATCCTAACTGGCAGGATGCGGCGGCGCGGTTACAAGCACCGAGTCGTCAGCACTGGCTCGGCACTGACAGTTACGGGCGAGACCTACTTTCACGTTTAATCTACGGCAGCCGCCCGGCACTGGGGCTGGTGGCATTGGTGACAATCATTACACTCCCGGTCGGTCTGCTGATTGGCATTTTAGCCGGGTACTACGGCGGCTGGCTGGAACGCGTGCTGATGCGTTTTACTGACGTAGTAATGTCAATGCCGCGTTTAATTCTGGCTTTTGCTTTTGTTGCCATGCTGGGGCCGGGGCTGGTTAACGGCGCACTGGCGCTGGCATTAACCACCTGGCCTGCTTATGCGCGTCAGGCACGGAGTGAGATCCAACGTCTGCGACACAGTGATTATCTTGCCGCCGCAGAAATGATGGGCATCCGCGGCAGGCGTCTGCTGGCTGGTCATATTTTGCCATTGTGCCTGCCATCTGCCATTGTCCGTCTGGCGCTGGATTTAGCGGGTATCATTCTGGCGGCTGCTGGCCTGGGTTTTCTTGGGCTTGGTGCTCGCCCGCCAATGGCGGAATGGGGAGCCATGATCGCCGACAGTATGCAGGTCATTTTTGATCAATGGTGGATTGCCGCCGCTCCCGGCGCAATTATCTTAATTGCCAGTCTGGCCTTTAATCTGCTGGGTGATGGCTTGCGCGATGTTCTGGAGCCTCAACATGACTGACTCACGTCTTAGTATCAACAATCTCTGCGTCGATTATCCGGAGTCCCGGGTCGTCAACAATGTCAGTTTTACATTAGGCAATGAACGTCTGGCGCTGGTCGGTGAGTCGGGTTCAGGTAAGTCCATGACCGCCCGCGCCCTGATGGGGCTGGTGCGTAAACCGGGTGTAGTAACCGCGGACACACTTAACATTCTGGGGCGTGATGCACTCACCCTTAACGCGCGTGGATGGCAACAGTTGCGCGGTAACGATATCGCGATGGTATTGCAAGATCCGCGTTACGCGCTTAATCCAGTAAAGACAGTAAAAGCGCAACTGGAAGAGGCGCTTACGCTCCATCAACGTCTGAACCGCCGTGAGCAAGAAGAGAAAATAAACACCGCAATTCAGGCTGTCGGCCTCAATACGCGAGTACTGCAAAGCTATCCTCGTGAACTTTCTGGCGGCATGGGGCAGCGAGTGATGATTGCAATTGCGCTCATCAACGATCCCCGGGTATTGATTGCCGATGAGCCAACATCAGCACTGGATGTGCGCCTGCGTAATCAGATTCTGGAACTGCTGGTTACCCAGTGTGAACAACGTCAGATGGCAATGTTGCTGATCAGTCACGACCTGCCATTAGTTGCCCAATTTTGCCATCGGGTGCTGGTGATGTATCAGGGAAATAAGGTGGATGAAATGCACGCTGCTGCGCTACCTACAGCAACGCATCCTTACACGCGCACACTGTGGACTTGCCGCCCAAATGCACAAACTTACGGGCAGATGCTGCCGACGCTGGACAGGACGGCAATGACGCCGGAGAAATACCATGACGATTGTTGAAATTAATCACTTACAGGTGACTTTTGCTGAGAAAACCGCAGTTTCTGCCGCCAGTTTTTCGGTTAATGCCGGAGAGACATTTAGTTTAATTGGCGAATCAGGCTGCGGAAAATCCACGATTTTGCGCGTAATTGCTGGATTACAGCGCGACTGGCACGGTCAGGTGTCACTGTTTGGGCACACCATCAAACCAGGAATGCGTTTTCAGGGCGATCTCCGCCGCAATGTGCAAATGGTGTTTCAGGATCCCTATGCCTCGTTGCATCCCAATCATACTCTGTGGCGAACGCTGGCTGAACCACTCAAAATTCGTGGCGAAAGAGAAATAGAAAAACGCGTCCAGACTGCACTGGAACAGGTTGGCTTGCCTTTCGACACCGCTCGTCGCTACCCACACCAGCTTTCCGGTGGTCAACGGCAACGTGTGGTTATTGCTCGCGCCCTGTTGTTACGACCACAACTTCTTCTGCTGGATGAACCCACCTCGGCGTTGGATATGTCGGTACAAGCGGAAATCCTTAATTTGTTGAATCAACTTAAGCTGGAACACCAAATGACATATCTGCTGGTCAGTCACGATGCCGATGTCATCGCGCATATGTCTGATCGAGCGGCATTGATGTCCGAGGGAAAAATTCAGCGATTTTTTGATCGCGACGCCATGGAAAAGGGGGAACATCGGATGGATTAAAAACCTGACATTGCATTAATTCATTCTGCTTTCAGGTCTTTTTACAGTTGTTTTTTTGTCCACCCGAACACTTTATACTGTCTCTCCCCTACCAAACTTCATTATCAAAATGAAAAAAATTATCACTTTGATGTTGTTTTTGACATTCTTTGCCCACGCGAACGACTCCGAGCCTGGCAGCC
>ENA-OWPJ01000064-OWPJ01000064.1-human-gut-metagenome-genome-assembly--contig:-NODE-64-length-131440-cov-12.4674_pt1 | contig 131440 bp, 112 predicted proteins | sample MGYA00248264_ERZ651846 | MGnify/ENA primary metagenome ERZ651846 (study PRJEB26924, sample SAMEA4378271) | human gut metagenome | biome: human gut; feature: human-associated habitat; material: faeces...
GATCCTCGCGGAGCGTTTTTGTTTCATAGGACGTAATTTCCTATGAAACAAAAAAGCCCGTCGGGGCGGAGGAGTCACAAAAAACTCCTCCGCCCCGATGGGCTTTTACCAGATATCCTTTACCTGCTATTTAATCCAGCAAAAACTGACTGAGTACCCGATTGCTGACATCAATTCCCTGCTCAGTCAGCCGAATCACGGGCATCTCCACCTCCAAAAGGCCCTGCTGCTCCAGCCTTTCAATCACAGTCCCATAAACATTCCACATGTTCTGACCAAAGCGGGAGAAAAAATCTGTTCCGGACACACCTTCCATCATGCGCAGTCCCAAAAACATAAATTCCTCCATCCGCTCCTCCAGACTGATTTCCTGAATATCACGGACAGCAGCCCCGGCCTCCGACAAATCCAGAGAAAGATATTCCTCCATATCGTCTGTATTGTGATACCGGTGAAAAAAAGTGTAAGAGGAGGCTCCCAGTCCCAGTCCCAAATACTCCGTTCCAGTCCAGTACCCCTTGTTGTGGAGGCATTCACATCCAGAACGGGCATAATTGGAAATCTCATAGCGGTGATATCCGTGGGCTACCATCAGTTCCTTCGTTATATGGTACATTTCCCGATCCGTTTCCTCATCCGGCAAATCCGGAAGCGCCCACAGACTCATGGGACTGCCCTTTAATCCCCGTCCTGTCCAGATTGTCTGGGAATCCCACTGACTGCAGGAACAGGAATTTTTTCCTTCTCCATATCTGCTGTAAAAAGGCGTTCCTTCTTCAATAATCAGGCTGTAGGCGGAAATATGCTCCGGCTTCAGCATCAAAACCTTTCTCAGCGTAGTTTTCCAGGAATGGAGATCCTGTCCCGGAAGAGCTGACATCAAATCTACATTAATATTTGTAAAGCCAGCCTGTCTCGCTCTCTGATAGCTTTTCAGAAAATCCTCATAGGTGTGGATTCTTCCCAGATAATTCAGTTCCTGATCATCTGCCGACTGAAGTCCCAGACTCAGCCGGTTGACACCGCTCTGCCGGTAAAGCTCCAGCTTTTCCATAGTCAGTGTGCCGGGATTTGCCTCTATGGTAATTTCCGCATCTGCCTCAATATCAAAACACTGGTGAAGAACTGCAAACAGCTCTTCCATAAGCGATGCCGGAAGCAGGGAGGGGGTTCCTCCTCCCACAAAGATAGAAACCACCTGATATTCCCGAAAATTTTCGCTCTGACCGTATATTTCTTCAATCAGCTTATCCACATATTCCCGATACATCCGTTCCGGCGCAGCAAAAGACAAAAAGTCACAGTAAGCGCACTTACGGACACAGAAAGGAATATGAAGATACAGCTCCAGCTTCTTTTTATTCATTATCCAGTTTCAAAACACTCATAAATGCCTTCTGCGGGATCTCTACGTTGCCCACCTGACGCATCCGTTTCTTTCCTTCCTTTTGTTTCTCCAACAGCTTCTTCTTTCGGCTGATATCGCCTCCGTAGCACTTGGCCAAAACGTCCTTGCGCATAGCCTTTACTGTTTCTCTGGCAATAATCTTGCCGCCTACCGCTGCCTGAATGGGAATCTCAAACAAATGACGCGGAATCTCCTCCTTCAGCTTTTCACACATTTTCCTTCCCCGCTCATAGGCAGAATCTGCATGAACAATAAAGGACAGGGCATCCACCTCTTCCTTGTTGATCAGAATATCCAGCTTCACCAGCTCAGACGGCTCATAGCCCTTCATATCATAATCAAAGGATGCATAGCCTCTGGAGCGGGATTTCAGTGCATCAAAGAAATCGTAAATGATCTCATTCAGAGGCAGCTCATATTTTAACAGAGCTCTTGTCTCCTCAATATACTCCATTCCCAGATACACGCCGCGCCGCTCCTGACACAGCGTCATAATCGCGCCTACAAACTCCGTTGTCACCATAATTTCCGCGTTGACAATCGGCTCTTCCATATATTCAATCTCTGTCGGATCCGGAAGATTGGAAGGATTCGTCAGGGCAATTACCTCTCCGTTTTTCTTATGGACCTTGTAAACAACGCCAGGGGCAGTCGTTACCAGATCCAGGTTGTATTCTCTCTCCAGACGCTCCTGGATAATCTCCAGATGAAGAAGACCTAAAAATCCGCAGCGAAAGCCAAATCCCAGAGCAACAGAGGTCTCCGGCTCAAAGAACAGGGAAGCGTCGTTTAACTGAAGCTTTTCCAGCGCATCCCGCAGATCATTGTATTTTGCACCGTCTGCCGGATAAAGTCCGCAGTACACCATAGAGGTAACTTTTTTATAGCCAGGCAGAGGGCTGTCGCAGGGACGGACCGCATCCGTAATCGTATCGCCAACCCGGGTATCCTTTACGTTTTTAATGCTGGCAGTTACATATCCTACCATTCCGGCGCTCAGCTCTTCGCAGGGAATAAACTGTCCTGCTCCAAAATATCCAACCTCCACTACATCTGCTTCCGCTCCTGTTGCCATCATGCGGATTCTGGTTCCCTTCTTCACCGTTCCCTCTTTGATCCGGCAGAATACAATTACACCCTTGTAAGAATCATAAAGAGAGTCAAAAATCAGGGCCTGAAGTGGCGCATCTGGATCACCAGTAGGCGCTGGTATCTTCTGAACAATCGCCTCCAGAACATCTTTAATATTCAATCCTGTTTTTGCAGAAATTCTCGGCGCATCGTGGGCCTCTATGCCGATTACATCTTCAATTTCATTGGCAACCCAGTCCGGGCGCGCACTGGGCAGATCGATTTTATTAATCACCGGAAACACATCCAGATCGTGATCCAGAGCCAGATAAACATTGGCCAGAGTCTGGGCCTCAATTCCCTGAGCCGCATCCACCACCAGAATGGCTCCGTCACAGGCGGCCAGGCTTCGGGAAACCTCATAGTTAAAGTCCACATGTCCGGGAGTGTCAATCAGGTTGAAAATATACTCCTCTCCATCCTCTGCCCGGTACACAATCCGGACTGCCTGAGACTTGATGGTAATGCCTCTTTCCCGCTCCAGATCCATGTTATCAAGAATCTGCGCCTGCATTTCCCTGCTGGTCAGCAGTCCGGTCTGCTCAATAATCCGGTCTGCCAGAGTAGATTTGCCGTGGTCAATGTGGGCTATAATACAAAAATTGCGAATTTTACTTTGGTCCATTACTGCCATATATCGTATTCTCTCCTATGCAAATGCTGGTTATCCGGCTGTTTTTCAAAGAAACAGCCTGTTTTCAAATTGAAATTATCATACCATTTTTTCAATTTCCTTGCAACACCCTATCTAAAAGATCCGCCAAAGGCTCCATGGCATTCATAGCTTCCTGAAGGGTATTGGTCTGAGCTCCTACCTCAATCAGGGCTGATCTGCCGCGAAGATGCAGATTGTAGCGCAATCCCTTTAGATAGATTTTTCTTGTATACCCCGGATACAGCCCCTCAGCCGCAAACTGCATCTGAAAGGCAAAGGCCAGATTTTCCTTCAGATAAGGGTTGGGAAGATAGGCAATCTCCCCCTCAGGAGTCCGGCTCATTCCATGAAAAAACATAATTTTTGCAGTCTCTTTCCCGTTTACCTGACTGATCAGCCTGGTTCCCTCCTTTACTCCGTCCCGATGAAGATCCAGAATCACCTGAATTTCCGGATTCTCCTGCAGAATACCTGTAATCCCATCCAAAGCGTAATTATAGGCTCTGTTCCGATCCAGCTTTCCTCCCTGAATATCATAGGTGCCTGTGTCATGGATCACATTCCAGCCCCTGTCTCTAAGCAGTTCTGCAAGATACTCGCCGCAGGAAACTATGGTAGCTTCCGGATTTTCCGAGCCGTAATCTGCATAGGTTTCCTGGGAATGGGTGTGATAAATCAAAATCTGCGGAACCTGGGGATTCTGCTCCAGCTTCATGCCGGTTCCCAAAAGCATATCTGCCTTCATCAGATCCCGGCCTGCTGTTGTGGAAGCATGGACGCTGTAAAAATGCTTCATAAGAAAATCATAATCCTGAAGCTGGGCCAGGGTAATCTGAGCCGCTTCTTCCCCTTCCTTCGGCCAAAGGCTCTCTTCCTGAAAACCATCTTTCTTTTCCTCCCCCTCCTGCAGCGCCTCCTCCTGCTCCAGGGAACCCTTCCCCTCCTGAAAGGACTGCTCCCCATCTCTTCTTCCCTGACTGTCCTCCCCTGTATTTTCAGACAAAAACAGGTATCCGTATGTATCATACGCATACCTGTATCTTTGATATATCTTATAAGCGGGATCCTGTTCCCTCACAGCCCCGGTCTCCGTCCTGACTGCCGCCGGATAGCGGATTTGAAGCAGAACCAGAAGCAGCAGCTGAATCAGCCATGAGACAAGCTTATTCAAACCGGACAATTTCCTTCTTCAGGCGCTTCATAATTTTCTTCTCCAGCCTTGAAATATAGGACTGGGAAATCCCCATCAGATCCGCTACCTCCTTCTGGGTCATCTCTGTTCCTTCCTCATTTTGCAGCCCATAGCGCAGCTCCACAATCTGCTGCTCTCTTGGAGTCAGGCGGCTGATCGCTGACAAAAGCAGCTGTTTTTCTGTTTCATCCTCCAGATCCCGGTAAATAACATCCTCATCTGTTCCCAATATATCAGAAAGCAGCAGCTCATTGCCGTCCCAGTCCACATTCAGCGGTTCATCAATGGAAACCTCCATTCTTGTTTTATTATTCCGCCTCAGATACATCAGAATTTCATTTTCAATGCACCGTGACGCATAGGTAGCCAGCTTGATATTTTTCTCTGGATTAAAGGTGTTGATTGCCTTAATCAGTCCAATGGTTCCAATGGAAATCAGGTCCTCCACCCCCACACAGGTATTGTCAAATTTTTTTGCTATGTATACCACCAGTCTTAAATTATGCTCAATCAAAAGCGAGCGGGCCGCTTTCGCATCCTCAGTTCCCAGAAGTGCGATCGTTTCTGCCTCTTTTTTGCTTTCCAGCGGCGGCGGAAGAATGTCTGCCCCTCCAATATAATGAACCTCCCCCTGTTTCTGCAGAAGCACCGTTTTAAATGACGGAACTGCCTTAAACTGAAACCGGTTGGGTATGGAAACCTTTACTATCATGATCACTGTCCTCCAAGTCTGTTTTTCCTTTACTGCTCTCCGTGCAGAAGCATTTCATACTGATGACGGGATGAAAGCGGCTCCCTGCTGACGGCAATCCATGGCCTGATGCAGGTTTTTACCAGCTTTCCGTTCTGCCATATTTCCATTTCATCTGCCTGAATTCCTGGAATCAGACCATAGCTGGTTCCCACAGAACGAAAGGGAATGTAAATCACCCGGGAAAGGGTTTCAAACAGCTCCTTTCCAGCTTCCGGACTCATCACATGAACCGGCTGATGGCCGTAGGGCTCATAAAGAGTATTTCCTGTATCCCACAGCGCCGGCAAAATCTTTGTTTTCCCATGATAATGAATCACCGCCTGACAGATTCGATTCTGCATCCGAAATCTCTGCTGCAGATATCCAGCCCCTGCCCTTCCGCAGAAAAAAATCCCCATCCCCCCCAGAATCACTCCTTCCAGAGGAAACTGGCCAGAAATTCCAGCTTTTCCCACAGCCTCTCTGACTGCCTCAAGCACGCCTCCTGCAGCGGCTCCGCTCATCCACAAAGCCGCCAGACAGCGAAGCCCTTCTCCGGGACTCTGCCTTCCAAATGCAAGAGCTGTCATCACAAGGCCTGCCCCTGTCCAGGAAGCTGCTGCTGCCCAAAGGCACGGCTCTCCAGGAAGCCGGATTACTGCCTCTGCACAGGCCCAGAACGCTCCCACACCGGCTGCTGCTGCCAGCCGCAAAGTCCGTCCTGGAGCCATTTTCCTGTTTTCCGCGCAAATTCCAAGAAGCTTTCTGACCAACAGAAGCAGCAGAAAGTCCATGAAAAAATTCACAGCAAAATACACATCCAGATACAATACTGCAGTCACATCCGGCTCCCACCTCCTGCACTCTGATTTACAGTCTCTATTATACCTGCTGTCCTGTAAATATTTTGTCAAAACAGAGGAGGGTATCCCACTTTTTTGTACGACAAAAAAAGACAGAAAATCCTGTTTTTAGAATTTTCTGTCTTAAATCTTTCTTATTTTCTTCCCTGCCGCGGGAGAGAAGGTCCATTTTCACTTCTGACTTCTTATCTCTTGTTCTTCAGGAAATCCGGAATGTTAATCTGTGTTTCCCGGTTCAGAGGACGGAATGTGGGCTGAGTCGGAGCAGCCTGCTGCTGTACCTGCTTCTGTACAGATGCAGCCGGTGCAGATGTCTGCTGAGGAGCAGAAGTTCTGGGAGCCGTTGCGCTGGCTTCTGCAGCTGCAGCAGTGCGGTTCAGATTCATACCAGTCGGATTCAGATTCATGCCTGCGGGCATCTTCGGTTTAAAGTTGCCAAGACCAGACATGGTCTTGTTTAAGGGAGCCGCATTGTTCTGATCATCCAGACCAGTTGCAATTACAGTAATGGTAGCCTCGTCCTGAGCATTCTCATCATACATAGCACCGAAAATAATATTGGCGTCATCACCTGCCAGCTCCTGAACGTAGCTTGCTGCCTCATTGGCCTCAATCAGGCTGATATCACCGGAAATATTGATAATTACATGGGTAGCACCCTCGATAGTTGTCTCTAACAGAGGAGAAGCAACTGCCTGCTTCACTGCCTCTACAGCCTTGTCGTCTCCCTTGGCATGTCCGATACCGATATGTGCAATACCCTTGTCTGTCATAACAGTCTGTACGTCTGCGAAGTCCAGATTAATCAGGCCAGGTACGTTAATCAGGTCTGTAATGCCCTGAACAGCCTGCTGCAGAACCTCATCTGCCTTCTTTAATGCATCCGGCATAGTGGTACGGCGATCTACGATCTCCAGAAGCTTGTCATTGGGGATTACAATCAGAGTGTCTACACTCTCTTTTAAATGCTCGATTCCGTTTAACGCATTGGTCATACGGGTCTTTGCCTCAAAACGGAAGGGCTTGGTCACAACGCCTACAGTCAGAATTCCCATATCCTTGGCAATCTTTGCAATCACGGGAGCTGCGCCGGTACCGGTACCGCCGCCCATACCGCAGGTAACAAATACCATATCTGCACCCTTGATAGCCTGTGCCAGCTCTTCGGAGCTTTCCTCTGCTGCCTTCTGACCTACCTCAGGCTTTGCACCTGCGCCCAGTCCCTTGGTCAGCTTCTCGCCGATCTGCATCGCGGTAGGAGCCTTGCAGAACTGAAGCGCCTGCTTATCTGTATTGATGCCGATAAATTCCACACCTGCAATATTTTCATCAACCATGCGGTTTACCGCATTATTTCCTGCACCACCAACACCAATCACTACGATCTTAGCAGAATTCTCCGCCTCATTTATCTTTATCTCTAACAAGACTTTCTCCTCCTTAACCTCTTTTTCGCGTCTTATATTGTAACAATTTTGTAATATTTTTTGTAAAACTAGCCTACCTAATACTATATTTGATTTCCTAAAAAATATCAACCTCTAATTTGTAGATTTTCACCGGATTTTTGCTGTTTCCTTTGTTTTTTCTCACGAACAGAATCCTTCTGCCTGACCTGTCTCCTTTACTGCCGAGGCTTAAAGGCATACATGGCATTGGTCGCCGTCTCGTCATAGGTATCCAGATACAGAGTCCCCTTTCTTCCTTCCAGTTTGGGAAGCATATCGCTAAGCTCGGCAATCTTTCCGTTCATTCCAACATTGTTCCCAAGAATTACTTCCAAATCTCCCATATAAAGGGCTGCCTCTCCAAAGCTGTTGTACTGAATCCGGTTTACCTCCAGCTGATAAATCGAAAGGATCTGGGTCAGATTTAAAATTTCCTGAAATACCGCGTCATTTTCTACCGGAAGCTTCTGATACAGCACAATATGGCCAAATTTCAGCCCCGTAATCTCAGGGATTCCAGGAAGGGTTTTGCTGGTACTCTCCACAACAATACCGTCCTTATCAAAATACATGCAGCTGCTCATATAGGAAACGTATCCCACTACACTTTTTTCATAAACAATGATTTCTACCTTGTTCAGACCCTGAAATTCAATCTTATAATCCTGTACAAAGGGAATCTCCACATGTTCCTGGAAATGATCCTTCAGGTAGCAGACCACCGGATTGCGGCTTACCTTATCTGGAAACAGCATTTCCGTAATCTGCTCCTGAGTATACCGCACATTTCCCGTAACCGTCACCGTTTTAATCTGCAGAGAAAAAAGGCCGATCAAAATCAGCAGCAGAACAATCACTGCTGCAGCAATCCCTGTTTTTTTCTTTTCTGTCCATCCATATTCCATCTTCCGCCGGTTCCCCTGTCATCGTTCTTATAGCGCAGAATATGCTCTGAGCCCATTTGTTAGTCCTCTGTTTCCATAACTCTTGCGCCTGCTCCCTGCAGATCCCGGCAGATATCCTCATAGCCTCTTTGGATGTGGCCGCAGCGGTCATCCACCGTTACCGGCTGCCAGGAAGCAAGAGCCGCCGTCACCAACGCCGCTCCGCCTCTGAGATCTGCTGCATAGACCCGGCCTCCGCTTAAAGGAAACCGGCCTTCTATCTGCGCATTTCTTCCCTCTATTATAATATGGGCCCCCAGTTTCCGCAATTCCTTTGCACAGGAAAAACGGTTTTCAAATACAGTCTCCCTGATATGGCTTTTCCCCTCTGCAACAGCAACCGCTGCCATCATCACCGGCTGGAGATCCGTAGAAAAGGCCGGATACGGGCCTGTAGCAAAGGAAACAGGAATCGGGCGCCGGTTCATTTCCACAAGGATTCCCTCCGGACTGCAGGAAATCTCTGCTCCCATCCGGGATGCCAGCTTTAAATTTGATTCCATATGTTCCTGAGGAGCCCCGGAAAGGAGTACTTTCCCTCCTGCAGTCATCACTGCGCCCAGATAAGTACCTGCCACAATCCGATCTCCCGGAATGGCAAATTCCACATCATGGAGAGAACTTCCCCCATATATCACAATCGTTTCTGTTCCTGCCCCCTCTATCCTCGCTCCTGCCGCTTTAAGGAAATCACAGAGAACCTCTATTTCCGGCTCTCTGGCCGCCCCTGTCAGAGCCGTAACTCCTCTGGCTGCTGCAGCAGCCATAATAAGATTCTCCGTTGCTCCCACGCTTGGATAATCCAGGTGAACATCACTTCCGTCCAGAGCTGCTGCTGAAGCGGCAATCTGAGCTCCTTCCTCCCGGATATCAGCTCCCAGATTCCGCAATCCCTCCAGATGAAGATTGACCGGGCGTTTTCCCAGACAGCATCCCCCTGGCAGGCTGGTCACTGCCTCTCGAAACCGCCCCAGCATTGGCCCCAAAAGCATAATGGAGGAACGCATTTTCCCTGCCATTTCCACCGGTATGGGCATTCCAGATGCCTTTCCTGTATCAATGGTAAGACTATGTCCCTCCAGCTTCAGCTCACAGCCCAGATACTCCAGAATCTCCATCATGGAATACACATCCTGTATCTTAGGTACATTTCTAAGAACCGTAATTCCTCTGTGAAGTAAAGATGCTGCCATTACAGGCAGCACCGCATTTTTTGAACCCTGAATTTCTATGGCTCCCTTCAGGCCGCCAAGTCCCTGGATATGAATCACAGACAAGCCTATTCCCTCCCGCTCTATCCGTCTCTATTCCATCCTATGTACTCTGCTCCTAAAAAGGTTCCTCAAAAAGGTTTATTTTTCCATTTTAATCTGATTGGATACACTTAGAACCATTCCCATCTCCACCATCAAAAACAGAACTGACGTTCCTCCATAGCTGATAAAGGGAAGGGTAATTCCCGTATTGGGAATGGTATTGGTTACAACCGCAATATTTAAAATAACCTGAATCGCCACATGGGCCATAACACCTACGACAATCAGCGCACCGAACAGATCCGGGGCATTAAAAGCAATCACCATAAACCGGTAAATCATAAACAGAAAAATCAAAATCACCGATACCGCTCCAAACAGCCCCAGCTCCTCGCAGATAATGGAGAAAATCATATCGTTCTGCGCCTCTGGCACAAATCCCATCTTCTGGATGCTTTCTCCCAGCCCTTTTCCCACCAGACCGCCGGAGCCAATAGCGTAAAGTCCCTGAAGCACCTGAAATCCGCCATCCAGCTTGTATGCCTCCGGCTCCAGCCATACATGAATACGCTCCAGCTGGTAGGGCTTTAAAATCTGGGTTGCCTCCAGAAAGGATGCAAGAGGGCCTGCCAGAAAGATGGAGCTGACTGCTCCAATCCCACACAGATAAAAGGGCCAGCTTTTTTTGCAGGCAACAAACAGCATGACAAAGGCAATTCCCACAATAATAATTCCCGAGCTTAAGTTATTGGCTGCCACGATTCCCGCAATCGGAATGGCAAGTCCCATAACCACAGCCATAGCCTTCCAGGAATTGACCTTCCTTCCCATCTGGGTAATCACTGACGCCAGAAGAACAATCAGCGCGATTTTAACAAACTCTGTAGGCTGAAAGCTGACAGGTCCCAGCTGAAGCCAGCGCCTTTTTCCGTTTACCACTTTTCCAAACAGAGATACCACGATCATCAAAACATACGAAAGCGCATAGGCAAAAAGGGCAAACCTGGCATACCAGTGATAATCCATTTTTGAGATCACCAGAGCTACCACCAGACCGGCCACCCCGATTTTCAACTGGCGCATCATAAAATAAGCCGCATCTCCATATTTCAGCTGGGCCATATAGGAGCTGGCGCTGTAAATCATCACCAGCCCAAAGGCCATAATAAAAATAATGGTAAATAGCAGGCTGTAATCATAAAAACGCCTGTTCTTTTTCTTTTTTGCCATAGGCTCCTCCTACAGGTTTCTTACACACTCCTTAAATATCTCGCCCCGCTGCTCATAGTTGTCAAACATTCCCCAGCTGGCGCAGGCCGGAGACAGAAGCACATTCTCCCCGGCATTGGCATATGCCGCACAGACCCGGACAGCCTCCGGCATATCCTCTGCATACATAATCTCCGTAAAGCCATGGCGTCTGGCGCACTCGGCAATCTTATCCCTGGTCTGACCAATCAGAACCAGATATTTTACCTTATCTCCAAAGGACTCAATCCACTCATCATACTCGCTCTGCTTATCATAGCCGCCAGCAATCAGCACCGTCGGCCCCGGCATAGCGCGGATAGCCTGAATGGCTGCATCTGGATTGGTTCCCTTGGAATCATTGTAATACTTCACACCGCATCGCTCCAGAACAAATTCAATCCTGTGCTCCACAGCCTTAAACTCCTTAATCACCTTCCGAATCGTATCCAGAGGAACGTTCATCTTCAGACTCATAGCTACAGCTGCCATCACATTTTCATAGTTATGTTTGCCCAGAAGCTTCAAATCATGAACATTGACTACAGACTCTCTCTTGCCGCCCTTTGCCAGAATGATCTCATCCTGATCCAAAAACAGACCGTCCTTTAACTCCTGGGTGCTGGAGAAAAATACCACTCCGGGCTTTAAGTCCTCCTTCTCTCCAAACTCCCGCAGAACCGGATCGTCGTAATTAAGTACAACCCAGTCGTCCTCTGTCTGATTTGCACAGATCCGCTCCTTAATGTCAATATAGTTTTCCATGGTTCCGTGACGGTTTAAGTGATCCGGAGTAATATTTAAAATCGCACTCACATCCGGGCGAAAATCCATAATGGTTTCCAGCTGGAAGCTGGAGACCTCAGCCACTGTCACTGCCTCATCCGTCGTCTCCAGAGCTGTCTCTGTATAAGGAATTCCAATATTGCCCACCACATAGACCTCTTCAAAATGGGCCTTCATAATCTCTCCCATAAGAGCTGTGGTCGTGGTCTTGCCATTGGTTCCGGTAATTGCAATCAGCTTGCCCTTAGCCACATGATAGGCCAGCTGAATCTCGCTCCAGATAGGGATCTTTGCCTCATCCAGTACTGGAACAAAGGGCGCATCCAGAGGAATTCCAGGGCTGATTACAGAAAGCTCCACTCCCAGCAGATCTGTCCGTGTCAGTTCTCCCAGCACAATAGTCAGACGCTCCCGGTCCTTTTCCTCAAACTTTTCCTTCAGTTCTTCTGCATCCAGTTTATCATTTCCGTCATACAGGACCACATCGCCGCCCATCTGCAGCATCAGCCTTGCTGCAGCGATACCGCTTTTTCCGGAACCTGCTACTAATACCTTCTGATTGCTCATGTACCTTTCCTCCTTTTATCACAATCCCAGATAAGCCACCAGACAAAGAATGGCGGTGGTTATGGAAAATACTGCCACTACTCTGGTTTCCGACCATCCGCACAATTCAAAATGGTGATGAATCGGAGCCATTTTAAAAATCCTTTTTCCATGTGTTGCCTTAAAATAAGATACCTGCATAATCACAGACAGTACCTCAACCAGATAAATCAGCCCGATAATGGGAATAAAGAACGGCATCTGCATCATAAATGCGCTGGACGCCACAAAGCCGCCCAGAGCCAGAGAGCCGGTATCTCCCATAAAAACTCTGGCAGGATAGACATTAAACAGGAGAAATCCCAGAAGACTTCCTACAACAGCCCCGGTAATGGGACTGATTCCGCTGTTTTCTCCCAGAGCTACAATGGTCATAAAGGTTGCCACCAGAATCGTTACACTGGTACACAGGCCGTCAAGACCGTCAGTGAAGTTTACTCCATTGTCTGTTCCCAGCACGACAAAAAACAGAAACGGCACAAATAAAATTCCGAGACTGATAAAAATACCATCGTCAAATCCACCAGTAAAGGGAATCAGCATGGTCGTATCCACCTGTCCGGAATGAAGCAGATACCAGGCAAAAATCCCGGTAATAATAAACTGTCCGATCAGCTTCTGAAGAGGATTCAGTCCCTCTGAACGCTTCATAACAATCTTAATATAATCATCCAGAAAACCGACAATGCCAAAGCCAACGGTTACAAACAAAACCGGAATAATCTTTGGATAATCTCTGATATAAAACAGAGAGGTAATTACAATACTGGTCAAAATCACCAGACCGCCCATGGTAGGGGTTCCCTGCTTTTTCAAATGGGCCTGAGGACCGTCGTCCCGCACCTGCTGTCCAAATTTCAGCTTGTGAAGAAAGGGAATCACCACCGGGCAAAGCAAGGCGCTGATGGCAAAGGCTATAATAATCGCTAGTATGGTTTCATTAATCATGATGCACTCCTAATTGGTTATGTATTCATTTGTGGCTGACATATTGTAACCGTTCAGCCATGCATCTTCTTGCCCGCTTACAGCGGACAAGAAGCATCGGGCATCCGCCCTATGAAAATTCAGACAGGAAAACTCTTATGAAAACAAGCTTTCAACGCTTTTTCCTGTTTGAATTTTCGCATGGCTGAACGGTTACGACATATTAAGTAGTATACGTCTTTTTATGGGAATAATCAACTACTGATTCCCATTGACCAGACAGTTTCTTCCACTGCTTCCGGAATTCCCAGATACGGAAGAATATTCTTAAAAAGATCTGCAATCACCGGCGCTGCAATGGTTCCGCCATAGTAAACGCCCTGAGGTTCGTCAATGGTAATCAGAGCAATTACCCTGGGATCATCTGCCGGGGCAAAGCCAATAAAAGAAGAAATATACTTTTTCAGACTTCTGGGAAGCTTCTCTGACGTAGCGGTTTTCCCGCCAATCCGGTATCCCTCTACCGCAGCCTTTTTTCCGCTTCCCTCTGCTACCACCTGCTCCAGAATATACCGCATGGAAGCGCTGGTTTCTTCTGAAACAATATGCTCCTTTACCGGCCAGGAAAAGCGGTGAACTGATGTTTGATCTTTGCTGACTGCCCGGACTGCAAAATGAGGCGTCACCCGGTTCCCTCCGTTTATAATCGAAGCAGCTGTAGTAATCAGCTGAATTGGCGTGATCTGAAAGGACTGGCCAAAGGACACTGTAGCCAGCTCTACCAGTCCCATATTTTCTTTTTTGTGCATAATGGTTCCGGCCTCTCCCGGCAGGTCAATCCCGGTCTTCGCCTTTAATCCGAACTGCTCAAAATAATAATAATACTTTTCAACCCCCAGCCTCTGCCCTACATCAATAAATACTGGATTGCAGGAATTCATCACTCCCTGCAGAAAGGTTTCTCCTCCATGTCCCCCGATTTTGTGGCAGCGGATTTTCCGATCCTCCACAATCCGAAAGCCAGGGCAGGAAAAACGATCCTCCAGCCGCACTGCGCCCGCCTCCAGACCAGCTGCCGCAGTAATAATTTTAAAGGTTGAACCTGGCTCATAGGTGTCATTAATTGCCGGGTTCCTCCACATCCTGTTTAAAAGCTCCTGCTTATTTTCTCCTTCTCCGGTATAGGGCTCTGTCAAAGTAAAGGGATCGTTCAGATGAAACTCCGGAGCATTTACCATAGCCATAAGCTCTCCGTTCTGCGGATTCATCACAATAACGGAAACCTGCTTTGCCCCCTTGCGCTCCATCGTTTCATAAGCCGCCTGCTGAGCATACTGCTGAATATTCATATCAAGGCTGATATACAGATCGTGTCCTGGCACCGGCTCAATCCGATCCTCAAAAGCATTCTCAATCTCCACTCCCGCTGCATCTGCCTGAGTCAGAATCATGCCATTCATTCCCTTCAGCCATTCCTCATAAACCACCTCCAGACCGATAATTCCCTGATTATCTCCTCCGGTAAAGCCCAGAACTCTGGAGGCAAGGCTGTCATAGGGATAATATCTCCGGTAATCCTCGTCTACCTTAACTCCGGCCAGATGAAGATTTCGGATCCGATCCCCGATTTCCTTATCTACATTTGTGGAAATGATTTCTCTCGAGCTGCGTTTTTCCACACGTTTTCTCACTTTTCCTTCATCCATCCCCAGTTCTTCACAGAGCATCCGGATCACCTGCTCCCGATCCTCCACCTGATTGTATATCACAGAAATGGTACAGACCGTCCTGTTCGTTGCAATCACATTCCCTGTAGCATCGATGATTCTTCCTCTGGCCGCCTTGATGCTCCGTTCTCTCTGGTGAAGCTCCTCTGCCATCCTGCTGTAATAATCTGAGCGGTATACCATAAGATACACAAGCCGCCCTGCTAATCCTGCCATACATAGGCACAGCAGGAAAAACAGGACGGCTGTTCTTTTTCGATGTTGTGTGTGATTGGAACTCATGGCCCGCTCCCGACAGAATCCTTGTTATCACTATATGAAGAGGAACGTGCTTTAGAACAGCCTCTTTTCCGGCTGTCTCCTATTAAGTGCCTTGAGAACTTGTTTCAGCCGGAGTGCTGCCTTCCCCGCTGCTGCTCTCGGCTTCCGATCCTGCGGGCTTTTCGCCGCTGTCTGACTGGGTCCCGGAGCCTTCCTTTCCAGATTCAGAAGCGGCTCCTCCATCTCCCTCAGACGCCTCTGCATCTGGAAGCCCCAGATCCATTCCCGGATCTACATATTCCTCGGTATCATATACCTTGGATTCTTCCGGCTCCTCTTGTGTTTCTGTGCCGGTCATATCTGTAATTCCCTCAGACTCCGGAAGCTTCTCTGCTGCCTCCTGGTCTACCTGGATATCTGTATCCGGGAAAATATTCAAATATGGAAGAATATCGCTCATAATTTTCTGGAAAATCACACTTGCATAGGTACTATGAGGCTGATCCTCCACGTGGGGAACGTCTACCACCACATATACCAGAACCTGGGGATCATCTGTGGGCGCAAAACCACAGAAGGACAGCAGATAATTACGTGCGGAACGGGGAAGCTTCTCTGCTGTTCCTGTCTTGCCGCCGATTTTATATCCTGGAACTGCTGCCGCCTTACCGGTTCCCTCTGCAACCGTCCGGTAAAGAGCATCCCGGATAAAACTGCTGGTAGACTCGGAAACCGTTTCCCTTACCAGCTTCGGCTCAATTTTTTTAACAACCGCTCCCTGCTCATTTACAATCTGGCGAACCACATGTGGCTCATAATAGGAGCCACCGTTGATCACGGAGCTGAATGCCGCTGCCATCTGCACCATAGTACAGTTATAGGTCTGTCCAAAGGAGCTGGTTGCTAAATCCACCGGCTTCATCGTATCCGCCGTATAAAGCAGGCCGGAGGTATCCGGCTCGCCGGGAAGATCAATCCCGCTTTTTGTTCCAAATCCAAACAGTCTCTGATATTTTGTAAATAAAGGCGTACCTATTTTTGCCGCAATCTGCATCATGGCATCGTTGCAGGACACCATCAGAGATTCTGCAAGATTTACATTCTGATGACCTCCCTTAATATAAGCAGTACACTTTATCGGAAATCCTCCTACCTCCTGGTATCCGTCGCAGTAAAAACTGTCATTGGGCGTAACAATTCCCTCCTCCAGCGCTGCGGCTACCGTAAAAATTTTAGAAGGAGAACCCGGCTCAAAGGTATCGCTGACGCAGAAATTTCTCCACTCCTGATTCCAGGCCACCTGAAGACCCAGGGAGCGGATTTCCTCCTCCGTATAGTGAGCTGGAACCTGATCCTCTGTAATCGTTGCCTGATCGGTATTTCTGTGTTTTCTCTTGTAATCGCCAACTGCCTCTTTCACACCCAGCTGACGGATTTCTGCATCCGTATACCGACTGGATACTTCTCTGGGATTGTTCAAATCAAAGGGACTTTCTCCTGCCATGGCGAGAATCTCCCCATTATTGGGATTCATAACTACAACCCCCACATGATCGGAGCCCGTTTCTGTCATCCACTCCTGGATCCGCTTTTCCACAGCATTCTGTACATTCACATCCAGCGTAGACACTACCGTATTCCCGTTGACAGCCGGCTTAATCACCCGCTCCAGATTGGAGTCATCATTTAGATATCCATACTCTCTTCCATTCGTTCCAATCAGAGAACTGTTGTAGGACTGCTCAATTCCTCCATTTCCTCCTCCGCCGTCGCTGGTGGCAAATCCAATTACACTGCTGGCCAGAGAATTGTAGGGATAAACCCGTTTATACTCCTCCTCAAACCAGACCCCCTTTACCCGGGCCTTGGAATCTGCTTTAGAATTAGCCTCGTTCGTCTCCTTCTGGTATGTTAGAAATGCCTCCTTCTGATCATAAGAAAGCTGCCTTGCATACCGCACATAGGCAGTATCCGGATTGCCGGTAATCAGCGTCCGCAGTTCTCCGGCATCGTACCCCAGAACGGTTGACAGCGCTGTGATAGAAGCTTCCAGATAATCCTCCTGATCCGACATAATCTGTCTGGGATCCAGAATCAGATTATAGACCTTTTCTGTTGTTGCCAGATAGGTTCCATTTCGATCCACAATGTCCCCCCGACGGTATGCCAGAGATCTGCTGTCATAATCCTGCTGAGTCAGCACAATCTGATTGTAACTGTCTCTGTTATTTTCCACAATATTATAAAGCACATAAATTAAAGCAAACAAAGCCAGCGTAATCGCAATTACTGCGATCGCCAGCCTTTCCTGCATATATTTTACGAAAACCTGTCGTTTCACAGACTCCCTTTTTTTCTTCCGCTTCCTATCGGGATTAGTTTTCTGGGATGTCCTCATACTGTCTCACATACTCGCTTTCCGTTTTGTCATAGAGAATTACCTGGTCCTTATTGGCATAGACCATTCCCAACTCCTCTGTGGCAACCTTATAAACGTGATCCAGATCAATTTCTGTATTGATTCTTGTCTGCAATGCATCATTATTGGATCTCAGCTGCTCAATCTCCCGCTCCAGTTCTTCAATATGATGAATTCTTCCCATAATGGAGGACTGCACATGAAGATAATTCACACAGATAGTAAGTGCACAGAAAGCCGCGATGGTAAGCATTACCACATAGGGCAGATCCATCTGCAGGGCCTTCTCCTGATTTCTTCTCACCCGGCGGTTCATCCGCTGGTATCTGGCTGTCTGGCGCTCCAGCTCGGCAGCTTTCTTCTGTCTCCGGCGGTAATCCGCCTCTGCCGACTCTGCAGCCCGCACCGTGTTTCCATATATATATTCCTGTCCGCTTCTTCCACGGTATCCTGCAGCCATGTCCATTTCCTCCCTGAAATTCCTATTCCAAAACTATTTTTTGAAAAAGAAGCTCGCCCGCGAGCTTCTACGCCTGCGGCGGGTCGCGTAAGCGACATTTTCCTTTCCGCCGCGGTGCGATCCTGCAGAGCATTTTTTATTTCATAGGACGCACTTTCCTATGAAATAAAGAAACTCCTTTGCTTTGTTCCATCCCCGGCCTCTGCTTTCAGCTCCGCTCAAAAACCCGGAGCTTAGAACTTTTTGACCGTTTGTTCTCTTCTAGTTCCTTTTCTGTCGGTACAATGGGCTTTCTTGTAATCACTCTGCCCTTACTTTTTTTCCCGCACATGCATACAGGAAATTCCGGAGGACAGGTACAGGGATTTTCATTGATTCGGAATCTGTTTTTTACAATCCGATCCTCCAGGGAATGGAAGGTAATGATGCTCAGTCTTCCTCCCGGATTCAAAAAATCAATCATCCTATCAATGGAATTTTCCAGTACATCCAGCTCATGATTTAACTCAATCCTGATTGCCTGAAACGTTCTTTTTGCCGGATGACCGCCTGTTGCCCTTACTCTGGCCGGAATCGCTGCCCGAATGGTTTCTGCCAGCTCACCAGCTGTCTCAAAAAGTTTTTCCTGCCTTCTTTTCACAATATGCTTGGCTATATTCTTTGCAAACCGATCCTCGCCGTAATCCCGAATGATCCGATACAGTTCCGATTCGCTGTAGGTATTTACAATATCTGCCGCTGTCTCGCTTCCCCGCTGGTCCATACGCATATCCAGCGGTGCATCCTCTTCCCGGTAGGTAAAGCCCCTCTCTGCCGTATCCAGCTGATAGGAGGATACCCCCAGATCCAGATAGATACCGTCTACCTTCTCAATTCCCAGAGAAGCCAGAACCTCGGCAATATTTACGTAATTGTTCCTTACTACCGTAACTCTGTCGCCAAATACGGACAGACGTTCTGATGCAGCGCGAATGGCATCTGCATCCTGATCAATTCCAATCAGACGGCCCTTTTCTCCCAGACGGCTGCATACCTCAAAAGCATGTCCTCCCCCGCCTAAGGTTCCATCCACATAGATCCCGTCTGGTTTTATATTCAGACTGTCTACGGTTTCTTCTAATAAAACGGATTTGTGTTCGAATGCCATATTAAATTCCAAGACCCTCCATATTTTCTGCGATTTCCTCCATATCATCATAGGTATTGGACTGATTCCAGTTGTCCTTGCTCCATATCTCAATTCTGCTTCCCACACCTACTAAAACCGCATCCTTGTCGATTCCGGCAAAGTCTCTTAATACAGCCGGCAGAAGAATCCGTCCCTGCTTGTCTACTTCACAGGTGGTAGCTCCTGCCAGGAAAAAGCGCGAGAACTTGCGGGCATTCGCATTGGTCAAAGGCAGGGCGTGAAGCTTTTCTTCCAGAGCTTTCCACTCTGTATTTTCATAGACAAATAAACAGCCGTCAAGTCCCTTTGTCACAACGAACTCTTCGCCCAGCTGTTCTCTGAATTTGGAAGGAACAATGACTCTTCCCTTCGCGTCCACTGTATGATTATACTCGCCCATGAACATACGAATCACCTGTTACCCTGTTACACCACTGTCGTACCCTTATCTACCACTTTACTCCACTTTCTACCACTCGTATGTTTATTTTATTACATTAACAGGAAAATAGCAAGGAAATTTCACAAAAAATTAAGACGGCCGCAAGATATTGCAGCCGCCCTTAAAAGGTCTGTAAGATATGGCGATTACAGTCATCCCCATAAAGCTTTCTGTCAGTATTCCGCCAACAGATAGGCCTCTATCAGATGATCCAATTCAACACTGTACTGATATACAGTTTTGTACTCCTCACCGTTTTCTATGCTTCTGTTCAGTTTTTTTCTGGCCGCCTCAATCTTTTGAACCAGTTCTTCCTTGGATATCCCCATCACTTGTTTTCTCCTTCTGTCTCTTAAACAGTCTGCAGTAATGATAAATCAAAACCCCAACTGAAGCCAGAACCAGTATCAAAGACAGCCCCTGTGAAACAGCAATTCCTGTTCCAAACAAAATCAGCTGATCGGTGCGCAAACCCTCGATCCAAAATCTTCCCAGGCCATAGCCCACCAGATAAATCCAAAGCATTTCTCCATCAAACTTCTTCCTTTTTCTGTACCAGAGCATAAACATCAGCAAACCCAGGTTCCACAGGGATTCGTAGAGAAATGTAGGATGCACCTGTATATATTCCACGCCGTTTTCCACAATCAGATGATTCAGCACATCCCCATTCAGCATGTTTTCGTTGACAAGAGAGCGTTTGATCCGCATTGCAAGCAGACTGTCTGTGTATCCGCCAAATGCTTCGCAGTTAAAAAAGTTCCCCCATCTTCCAATAATCTGTCCGGTTATCAATCCCAGAACACCACTGTCGGCCATGGAAAAAAAAGACACCTTTCTTTTGCGGGTAAATACAATTAAAGTAAGAACCGCGCCAATAACGCCTCCATAAATCGCCAGTCCTCCAGCTCTCAGATTGAATATCTGAAGCAAATTATCTTTATACATATCCCACTCAAAAATCACATAATACAATCTTGCCCCGATAATGGCAAAAATAATACCATAAAGTGCGAAGTCCAAATAAATATCTGGATCCTGCCCTCTTCTTTTTGCGTCATTCTGGGCCACCCAGATACCGGTCAGCATACCGATTCCAATAATAATCCCATAGTACGCAATTGAAAAACCAAATACAGAAATCTGATTTTTCAAGTTTTCAATGGTAATTCCTAAATGAACGAAGCTGATGTCCGCTTCCGCCATGATAAAACTCTCCTTTCGACCTGATTCTTATTTTACCCCTGGAAAAACTGAAAATCAAATACAATCGAGCGACTAATTTCGCTATGCTTCGACAGGGTAATCAATTGTAACCATTCAGCCATGCATCTTCTTGTCCGCTTACAACAGACAAAAATCATCGGAGTTTCCTTCGATGGGAGATCTGGCTGGAAAATCCGCTTACAAACAAGCTTGATACGGATTTTTCCGCCCGTTCTCCCGCCGTCCTGAATAATTTACATGAATTCTATGCTACAATAGATTTGCATGAAAATCAAGTCTGAGCTGTTACTATTTCTCATTGGATACAGAAGCAGGGCGCAATCCCATAGGAACTCCCTGTTCCTGCGCCAATGCAGCCGCCCTTACTCAGAGTCAAAGCATAGCTTCCTTTGTTCTCGCCCATAAATATCGATCGGAACCAGGTATAACTGCTTCCCCCTCTTTCATCGTAGAGATATGCGTTTTCTGTATTATAATTAACTTTCCGGAGGCGCTGACCCTCCAGCGGCTCGCCCTCCAGTCTGTGATAATAAGGCGTCTTTTCACCATCTGCAAAATATTCATTATATGCAGGAAGCCACAGTCTGTCCCGCGTAACCGCCACATTTTCCGGGATTCCCGTATGATGAACCGTGTCTGATTTTATTGCCCGAGGACAAATGGCATTTTGAAGTTCCTCTGGAAAGCATGACAACAGGCAGTTTGATTCATGCAGCCGCTTCTGTGCAAACTCATGATTCTGATTCGTAATATTTCCCATATTATCTGTAACTGTTCCGTTTAACATATTTCTTATTGCGCTGTCCGGCCATCCGCCCTTATTGGTTCCGTATTTGTATTCATCAGAGTTTTCTTCAAAATAAGCAGAATATTTGTAATTCCATCGTCTATAGCTAGTGGCAATTGACCAGAACATACTTCCCACTCCATCTCCCTGATCCATTTTTCCGCTGTTGCTTTCTCCTTTCAGGGGACTTTCATTGCCGTCCTCATCGGTAAAAAGAATCAGTACTGAATGCGTACAGCCATTTTTCATGCAGGTATAAAAAACCGCAGGATCCTGTCTTACCTGAGCAATGATTTCCTTCCAGGTCAGATCATGAATACACAATTCCCCTTTCTTCGGAATATGATTGACGTAAGAACTGCGTAAATCTCCTCCTGCTGGTCCGAAAGTTATGGGGATTACCGTTCCATCTGCATCCTTATCATTGATTGCATAAATCGACACTGCATATTTTACATCATAGGCTTCTTCCCATTTTGCATAAATGCAAATATCCTTTTCAACCGGCTCTGAAAAATCATATTTTTCCTGAAGTGCCTGATCCTGATACCATCCGGCAAACCGGAATCCTGATTTTTTCGGCTTGTTTTCCGGTTCTGGCAGAATACTTCCTTCTCTTACCAAGCGCTCCCATCTCTCTACCGCCGTATTCGTCTCATCTCCGTCCCTTACAATAGTTCCTCCGTTCAGTTCCATAACAACCTGATACTTCTTCCAGGGTTTTGGAAGCCGTATTCCAATAGTAAAGGATGCTGTTTTCTCCGTTCCGTTTTCCCGATACCGTACAAGCCCCGTATAGCTGTCAGAGCTTCCGTCTGCCAGCGGATTGTCAAGAATCCAGATTCCCTGAGGAAGTATTTTTTCTGTTCCATCATCATAGAAAGCAGTAACTGTCAGATCTGTATCCTTGATAAGATATTGCCTTTTCTCTGCATCATAGCCCTCCGTATTCTCATCAATGGGATCTGGCCCATGATATTCTGCCCGAATTCCCGTAAGCTTTACGCCTGACTTGATAATATTTTCCACATTGGCTGTGTGCGACAGCTTTTCATACTGCTTCATTTCATTTACAAAAGTGACCTCTCCGTAATCCGCTGTAGTCAAATCTGCCCTTGCAGTTTTCCCCACGACAGATACCTGCTCCGTATCTGGAATAATCCGGCTCAGACGATATCTTCCTGCATTTAATTCTGTAATTTCGTATACATAGCCCTGATCTGCTGATATCTGTACACTTCCCATAGGCTCTTCATTTGAAAGAGTGATGGTCTTATACAATGTTTCCACTGCCCTGTTTGTTTCTCCATCCCTTTTTTCAATCCGAAAAATAAACGTAGGGTTTCCAAAGGGCTCATATACTGTATTTACCCTTTTGTTGATTCTCAGCTCTGCCCGATTTCTCTGATCCTCTGTCGTCAGCTCCTGAATGATATCCACATTCTCTCTGGTAATAGAAAATCTGATTTTTTCATCGGAAAGACCATACCCCTGCGGGGCCTTTGTCTCCTGAAGATAGTAGCCTCCCTGAGGTATCTCTGTCAGAAGAATGGTACCATCCTTTCCAGTTACAATTTTGTTCACCCCTTCCGGAAGTACATAATCCATACCTGGCCGGCATTTTATTCCATTTGTCTTATACAGTTCATATTCTGCTCCCTGCAAAGTCCTCTCCGGCTCCTCTTTATCTATTTTAATCAGACGGATCCTTCCCTTTTTTCTCTGATCCACCGCTCTTCTGTAAATAACAGACTGAACGGTTTCCTGGTTAACACAAAAACCAATCCTTTCCGATGACAGCTCAAAGCCTCTGGGAGCCTTTGTCTCTATCCAGTAATAATCTCCCCACTCCAGCTCAGATGCATGAATTTCTCCATTTTCATCAGAAGAAGATACAGAGCCAACCCTTCTGTAGCCCTCCTGCTCCGATTCTCTGTACATCAGCATATATTCTGCCCCTGACACAGGAAGTCCTGTTTCATCTGTTTTTGTTAAAACTGCCTTTCCTTTCATTCTCCGGTTGGTACAGGCAAGCTCCAGAACCTGACCAGCTGTTGTTCGATCCAGGGTAATGGTTTTTGCCGTCTCCGGATCGATCTTTTCCAGTTCGTAACCCATAGGATTTTTCGTTTCCACAAAGTAATACGTTCCGTACAAAAGACCGTCTGCCTGCAGTTCTCCTGTCCCATCGGTTTTCAGGCCGCTTTGGATCAAAACATCTTTCTTCTCTCCCTCCTTTGCCTTCCGATACAGACTGAAAACTGCGTTTTTTAATCCCTGCCCTGTCTTTTCATCCACCTTCCGCAAGCGCAGAGATGCCGGTGTCTGTCCATTATAGGCCCTAAGCTGTACTGTAATTTTTGCATTTTCCTCTGAACCGTCTTCTTCGGATACCTGCTCCTTTCCAATCGAAAATGCAATTGGTGTATCCATCCGCTCATATCCATCCGGCGCCTTTGTCTCTGTCAGGCTGTAATTTCCCCATGGAAGATTGGTAATTTTCAGAGTTCCATCTGGTCCTGTAACTGCTGCAGAAACCGTTCCATCCTCAGAATAGCTTCCATCCTCGCTCAAATACACGGTCTCTCCGCGAAAATCAGAAAGCTCAAATTCAGCTCCCTCAAGAGGACAGACATTTATATCATCCCGATCATATTTGGTTAAAATCACCTGCCCGCGAAGCCTCTCGTTGGGAATGGAAATCATTTTTGTAATTCCGTCTACCGTAAAAGAATGTCTGCCCTCTATTTTTTTGTAGCCCTTGGGAGAAATCAGTTCCTCCCACTGGTATGTTCCAAATGGAAGATTGGAAAGACTGATCTGCCCCAGTGCATTAACCGGAATCCCATCTTTTCCAAACATAGGATCTCCTGCCGGATTATAAATCTGAAAGGAAGCCCCTGTCAAAGGTGCATATCGAGCTGTACCGTCCTGATACACGCCAATTTTATGCTCTCCATCTGTTTTCTGCAAAATTATGCTCCCTATTGTATCAAGCAGTCTGACTCTGGTTTCTGCAGAAGAAAGCCGGTATCGTGCCTCCATCGTATCAGAAGAACCGATTCCATAGGCATCGAACTCTACGAAATACTGATTCACTGCTGTTTTTCCCGCCAAATCCTGCGCCTCAGGCGCTTCCATATGAATTTCGACATAGGTCATCTGACGAGTCTGTAAAAGGCCATACTCCAGCTGTGAAGTATCCAAATGGATCCATACTGCTTTTACATCTCCCGGATCCTTCGGCCGCTCCTTCCTCCACCCATCTGCATCTGCACGCAGCTCCTGTTTTTCATCTGTACTGTAATATACAGTGGGAATCAGCTTCATGCTTTCTGCATAAGAAGTATCCACAAACAGGAAACGTCCTTGCCACTGTGAGGGAATCCACAGTTCCTCCTGTCCTGGCTTATGGGAAGCGAGTCTCGCCCCTTGCTCAATAGAATCAAAAAAATCGATGTTCTTTGCATGATTCGATCCCAGTCCAAAATCCAGCCGATAAGAATATCCCGACTGAGCACTTCTGTCTCCGGCACGGACAACGGCTTCTGTCCCATATCCCGCAGAGTAATCTGATTTTACATATTTTGATACATACTCCCGCCACTCTGTCGCAGAATCCAGAACCACCTCCCGATCACTGGAATAGGCGGCCTGTTCCAAAACAGAACCATTGTCATCCATATCATAAACATCTGTCATAATAGAGGTTCCTGCAATTTTATCCAGTCCGTCATCATGAACCATCAGGTAAGATACTGTCCGATACTGATTTCCAAAGGAAATAAAATCTGTGTAGCTTAATCCCACCTCAAAATCTAACACAGCCTCCACTCCTTTTAAGCCTTCCAACGGAGCCCCTGAAAAGTCAAAATCTGCCGCCAGCATAGTTTTTTTGTTGTAACTTCTCACCTGATAGCTGACATGATTCTGAAAATCCCCTTCTGACACCGCTTCCCCGGACAGGTACTTTCCTTTCCCCTTCACACGAACAGCGTCTGGGTTCAGATTCAAAACCAGTCCCTCTGGAAGCTCCACATATAAGGAAAAACGCTCCAGTGCTGCCGAATCGTCTGTTCTGATTTTTCCGCCGGTTTGAACCCTTGAGGTAAATCCATTCTTCTGCTTTCCCTCAAAAGCCCCCATTGCTGTCTTTGATTCCAGGTTGGTAACCGGGCTTCTCAGCCACACATTGGAATAAGCCCGCAGTGTACACTCCCCATATACCGCCCTGTCCCGTTTTGCCAGCTCTCTTCCATAGGTTCCTGTGTAGCTGTCTGTATCCACAGCACAGTCATTCACCTCATATCCGTCCTGATCTACATAAAGAGAACGAACATAGGAAAAATTGATCAGATGATTTTCATGATCTGGAACCGGCTCTCCTGCTGCCGCCTTTTCCTGCTCTTCCTTCCAGTCCAGATGCAGCCTTACCCCCAGCTGTACAAGACTGTCAAAGCTGCCCTGAAGGCCGTTAAATCGGACAAACACTGCCTTAACACCGTTCGGAAGAAACACAGTGCTTTTCTCTTCTGTAGTTCCCTCTCCCAGACACATATAATCCTCTGTCGGCGTATCCTGGGCAGGAGCTCCATATACTTCATATGCACAGGCCTTTGGAGTTTTCGCTATAACAGCATAAACCATATCATACTCATCATCCTCCAGACAGCGCACAGTACCGTCTGTCAGGAATACCGCCAGCTTATCATCGCCTACAATCAAACTGTAGTCCTCCGAATTGCCATTCTGTCCAATCTGGCTCATTCCAGACAGATTGCCTCCTGGGCGTATGGGACGTCCAGCTGCAGACATGCTATCAGAAGAGGTGGCTGGTGTCGCTTTCTCTCCTTCTTTGGATTCGGCTTCTGCGGTTTTTATGTTCTCCTCATTTCCGGAAACTGCCGCAGCCCTCTGTTTCGGCATCAGCCACTGCCCTGCCTTCAAAAACATTCCTCCCAGCGCTACCACTGCCCCAGCTAGTCCTTCCTCCTCTTCTAAAATCCAGTCTGAGCCTGTAGCCTTTTCCGGATGGCGTTCTTTGTAAGTCATAGCTTCCTCCCATATTCTGCTGTCTCCCAAAGCCGCCCCGTCCAGTCCATGTTCCCGCCAGTGAAGATCCTTCCAGTCCTCCATCCCATTTTCCGCAGTCTCCAAAGTCATGTCAATACGTGAATTGCCAGAATATTCCAGCTCTGACGGAGTTGCAGCCTGTAATTTCTGAACGCCTCTATATAAATCTTCTTCCTCCCTGAAGGCTTTCTGAACATAATCACGGTTTGCAGATGTCTCCAAACGAAACTGTACCAGCTTTCCGCTGTACATATTCACGGCATTCATACGGGAAGAGTAATCTTCCGGCGCACCGTGGTGGTAAGGGTAATTTTCATAAGAAGGACACCATTTCCTATGATTGTACAGGTATCCTGCATACTCAAAAGAATAATCGGCTACTGTAAAGCTGACTGCATCCTTTACCTGTTCCAGCTCTCCCGCAGCAGTAATCCACTGTTCTTCATCCTGATACAGTCTGTCCAGATGTCCCCGCACTGTCACTGTACGATAGGCTTCCTCCCCATCTGCAAAATGCTCCTTCAAAAATCCAATCTGAAAGCAGTCAAAAAAAGTTTCATATTCACTGCCCAGATCCCCTTTCCTATTCTGAAAGGGATAAAAGCCCCATACCCGCTCCCCGGATTCTGTTTCAATCTGCTCCAATGGAAACTGCTTTCCGTCTTTCTTTATCAGCACACTTCCATAATCCTTTCCCTCCGGAAGCTCCACTGCGATAGAATAGCTGGATTGAGACAGGCCTCTGGCCAGCCAGTCCTTATCAAACCTGGTTTCCATTTCATACCAGATATAATTTTGATCCGCTGTTTCATAGTCTTCAGCAGGAAGCTTTTTCTTTTCCAGTGAAATCCGGTATCTGTCCCTCCAGGAAGAAAATCGGTAGGTGAGAGGCGTCAGCTCCATTGCTTCCTCCCCCTGAATTTGAAACACCGGTTTTCTCTCCTGAACATATCCGCTTTCAGAAAGTCTGGATTCAATCGTCCAGAGCAGCTGAAAACCGCCGGAAAGCGACTGTCCCTTCTCCACCGAAAATTGATTGGAAAATGTATAAAGATCCTGTTCCTGATCCCAGTCGCAGCTCCACTCCGAATCCTCCTCATCGCTGGCCAGCTTTGATGCCTTCAAAATAGAGGAGCGGTTCAGATTTCCGATTCCCGGGATTATAAACTGGACTTCTCCTGGAACATAATCTCTGGGAGCATGATCCATACGGTATGTTACAACCATTTTGGGCTGCTTCATACTGTCAGTTTCTGCTTCCCAGAAGTCGTCATAAGACAGAACAGACCAGGCGCAGTCCACCTTCCATCCGTCTGACGCTGTGTCCTGCCCTTTTCCTGCCCGTACAGGAAAAGGAATTCCTGTCAATGCCAGAACCAGTACCAGAAAAACAGAAAATTCCCTGCGCATATCACGCTTTCTTTTCTTTAACCAATCCTTCACCTGTTCTTCATCTCCTCTCCAGATATTCCGTCCATGCCATTTTCCATCCCTCATCCTGTTGTGAAACATCTGCTGCCGTAAAGCTCCCATCCTCCTGTTCCTCAAAAATGCAGGTCTGAATAGAATCTGCTGTCACCAGAATGTCAAAATCCCGAATCTGGCTGTCCTGTTCATAACTTACCAGAATCTGTTCTGCCAAAGGCACAGTCCTTTCTCCTGGATTCACTGGAACTGTATAATAATAAAAGCCTCCCAGCAACGGATCCTCTTCCAGAGAAAGATAACACCAGTTTTGAGGAAAATTCTCAAAGTCAGAAGATCCATACTCCACAGCCGGATACCAGCTTCTTCCATCAGGACTGATGCGGGCGCGCTTCTTCGTACCTGAGTCTGAAAACTCCATAAAAACCCGAACAAAACAAGCGGTTTCATCCATATTTTCAATCTGAACTCTTTTTTTGAAAATATTATCTCCAACTTCCTGTTTCTTTGGAGGCTCAAAGTCCTCAGTAATGGAAATCGTATTTCCCCCTGCCTGAATTGTGTTGATAATGGATTTCTGATAAATCAGATATGCGGCAGAAACTCCGGCTGCTGCCAGAAATCCTATGACCGCCGCCCATTGTCCCACACTTTTATGAATCATCAGACTCCTCCTTTCCCCACATTCCCGCCTTTTTTCCCACTAAGGTCAGAATCAGCAAAGCAGCTCCTGCCAGAACAGCGGCTGTAAAAAACTCCTGCTGCCAGCTTCCGTCCCCTGTTTTTGGAAGCAAGCCCTTCATAAATGACACAAGCGTATCATCTGCCAAATACTGTCTCCTCAGCCGTTTTCCTACAGAAATCGTGCCATATGTAATCTCCTTTTCCTGAAAAGCATCCTCCCCCTCTTCCACCTTCGTGTTTTCTCCTCCATCTCCTCCGTGATCTGAGGAAGAGCTGATGTAATCTGCTGAAAAAATCCATTGCACTCTTGCCTTCTGCATAGCGCTCTGATTCTGAAGCCATTTCGGCATATCTACGCGGAAAGCAATGGTTTCCTCCTGTCCCGTTCCCTGAAGGGAAGCAAGCAGCAAGCCCTCCTCCAGCACCTTTCCATGAAGCGGCCCTTCATAAATTACCATATTTTCCTTCTCAATCGTCAAAGTCATGGTTTCCAGCAGCTTTATGCTGTCTTCTGCCTGCCCTGGTACCCGAGTCTTAAAATAAATGTCAACTGGTCTCTCTGACCGGTTTCCCAAAAGAAAGGAGGATGCCTTGGTATCCCCTGGCATCCATGTGGAAAATCCATGGAAAAAGTCCTGTTCTGTTTTAAAAAATCCATCTGCTCCATTTTCAAAAATAATGGCCAGCCTGACATCCTCCCAATCCCGGTGCCAGGTATGTTCACTGTGAACACACTGTTCTATAGGAATTCCAAACCAGGGATCCTCTGATTGAAAATCCGGAATAAAATGCGCCTGCTGAATTGCTTGAGCAGTCACATCTATGGCAAATTTCTTCTCTCCCTCTTCTTCACTCCAGTCACCAGGAATCCTCACATGATCAAAAAAGAGAAGCTCCTCTCCCTTTTCCGCTGGACGAGTCCAATAATAATATGCGCCGCATTTGATCCATCCGTCCGGGATTCCCTCCAGAACAGCTTCCCCTCCTGCAGTGCCTGCAAAGCCTGAAAATTCTGCTTTTGCCCGAATCCATGCAGGCTCTGCCTCATTCACAATCGTTACAATCTTTACCGCCTTCTCATTGGGAACTACGCGCTTTCCGTCTATATAGGGAACCCGCTCTCCCTCTTCATTCCACTGATACTCCTGAATGGAAATAGAAATATCTCCTGTCATAACTTCATTATCCACCTCTGTTGAAAACTGACGCACAGCCCCCAGCACAGAGCTTCCTGATGTCAGCCACAGCACAATGAATACTGCCGCAAATCTGCTTTTTTTCATTCATCACCGCTCCCTCCCGGTCTTTTATCCCCCTTCTGCTTCATTATTTCTATTTTCAGATCCGATATCCAGGAGCACAGCTTCTTTTCTGTGCCCCTTTTTAAATGCCTCTCCTTCCTGTCCTTACTGCTGTTTGGGATTTCCTATCAGATCCAGTTCATTTCCCATTCCTGCCTGTTTTCCCTCCTCTGCATGAATCCCCTTCCAGGGAGCCAAAGCTCCTGTCTTGGGATCCTCTGTCTGGTTCTGGTTTTTAAACACTGCAAAAATCTGAGAGAGTGTTGCCTCATCCATCATTCCCTCTGTCTCAATATTGTGATTTCCTTCGCTGTTGTCTGCGCTCTGAAGAAAATCTGCCTGAATAGCATAAGCCCTTACAGGAACCCTCAGTTTTTCCTTCTCCAGCTGCCCCTCTACCAGATTAGCCAGACGAATATAGTCAAAAATTGGCGGCACCTGAGTCGCTTCTGCAGCCTCCACAGCTGCCTGATAGTCATCTTCCCCCGGAACTCCTACTGCCTCCTTTCCTTCCGCTGCTGCCTTCACAACCTGATGATATCCATAAACATAGGTTTTATAATCAGAAACCCCATTGTTATCCTCATCGATCTCTTCCGGTGTTCCCAAAAGGATCCATCCATCATTGACAGAGGAATACGTTCCGCTTTCTGTACGAAAATCGAACAGTTCCTGATTCACAGCCTCTTTCTGAACTGTCCCGTCATACTCTGCCGTTTTTACAGTTTTCATGGGAATATCAAAGCTGACAAATACAATCTCATCATTATTTCCCGTATTTACCACAGTTGGATCCTTGGGAATTTCCTGATTCGGCACACGGGGAACCTCATTTTCCGGTGTATATCCCGGCTCTGTCAGATCAATGGAGACTTTTCCCACAGTAAAGGTATTGGTTACACTTTCCCCATCTGTCAGATAAGCTGCCGAGGCTCCAGCTCCCACTGCTGCAAGCATTCCGCAGGCAGCTGCAGCTGCTATCCGCTTTTTGGTTTTGCCGGAAACGGCTTCGGATTTTTTCCTGTTTGCTCTTTCGGTTTCTGTTTTGTTGTTCTTCATACTGTTTTCCGACAGATCAAAGCCCGAACCTTTCATCTGTCTCTCCTTTTTCATTTATCTTTAATCCTTTTGGATTTCGGGCATATCCAGCATAATTCCAAATACATGCATGCCAAAAAGTGCAGCTGCCGCCCAGGCAGTCCCCTTCCCCCTCAAGGCTGCTGCCGCATAACCTGCCCCCGGCAAAGCTCCGATACAGGTTCCAATCATGCGTTCTTTCGTAAGAAGGGCCGGATCAACAGTATCATTGTGATCTCCCTTTGTTATATATCCCTGATCTGTCACGCAGTGAATTCTATGAGTTACAACAACCTCCTGTCCGCTTTCTCCAAGCAGAAAGGTCACAATATCTCCTTCCTCTGCCTTCCTGTCTCTGGTATTCACAAAGATCAGGCTCCCTGTGCGGATAGCAGGCTCCATCGAAGACGATAAAATCACATACGGCCTTACACCAGCCAGTTTCGGAATAAATAAAATTCCTGTGCTGATAACAGCCGCTGTTGTAAGCAGCCAGAGCATAATCTCATAAACCATCACAGCCTGGTGGTATCCCCATAGTCTCTTTTTCCGTTTTTCCATATCGATTTCCTTTCCTGTGAAATTTTAAGATGAATCAGAATATATCAGAAATTGCATCAGACGCAGACTACACGAAATTCAGAACTCATGAAAATTTAGAATCTATAAGAAATAAGAATAATCAAAGAATGATAAAATAAAAAACAGCAAAACAAACAGAACGGCACGCAAAAAATAGCCCTCGTATCCTTACTCATTTCTTGTTCTCTGGAAAATATAAGAAAATAAAACTTTGAATATAGAATAAAACATTCTAAAAGATAAAAACAGAACAGGAATCTGTCCTGAAACTGTTTCCAATATAGCATATCCTGTTTGCTGTGTCAATCATTATTCCAAACATATTTGCCCGATAAAACTTTCAAAAGTAAATTCCACTTTCCGCTTATGCGGTGGAATTTACTCCTGCATGAGTAGCATTTAATCTTTCATATATTTGTGCTATTCTCAAGAAGATCTTCTGGCAGCAGTAGAAGGAGATCTCTATGAGCAAATATATTCCTGGTAACCAGAAACATCTTTCCCTTGAAGACCGCAAATACATTGAGCATTCCCTCAACCGTGGCAGTTCCTTTAAAGATATCGCCCGATTCTTATGCAAGGATCCTACTACATCTTTGAATATGTCTGTCAGCTGGATGTGGAGCGTTCTCGAAAAAGCGGTGTTCCAGAACAGGACTACTCAGATATGCCTGAAGCTTTTTCTAATGTATCGGTAGAAAGTTTAGGCGGTTATATGAAAGCACAATTCCATTATTGGAGTGAAGATGAAATTGCTTGTAATTTCCGTAAAATGCTTACTTTGGAACAATACAAATCCCCGGAAATGAATGCTTTGTATCAAAAAGTTCTTGTCAGCGGACCCATGGATTATATCGAAAATCTATTTCGTGAAATGTCAAAGAAGCAAGAGAAACAGCTGCCATCTCCCCATGTATTGGCAGTAGAGTTCTATTCTCCCTTTTTTCTTCTGCTCAGCATGTCTGATGGAGTAGAGTGTACAGAAACAAAAGAAGAAATCGCCAAAAACTATGAGTGTTATATCGACGATTTTTTCCAAAAATATTTTTCATAAAACTTACACTGGAAAGGAAATTGTAGTGGATAATTTAATTAACATAAAAAAATACGGATTCTCCGAAAGCTTTTCAAATGGAATCCTACAAGATAATCAATTAACCCCAGCTCGTATTCTTTCACAGGAAAAAGGGTTCTATCGAATCATATCCGACAAAGGAAAGAAATTGGCAGAGGTATCTGGAAAGTTTCAATTTCAAACGACAGTTTCATCAGATTACCCTGCTGTTGGCGATTTTGTACTGGTAAATTGGAACGAATCCGGCAACAGTGCAATCATTGAATCGCTGCTGCCACGAAAAAGTGCTTTTATCCGAAAGGCGGCTGGAGGATCACAGCAGGAGCAGGTAGTTGCTGCGAACATTGACATTGTATTTTTGTGCATGGCATTGAACAATGATTTTAACCTGAGACGAATGGAGCGATATATTTCGATTGCGTGGGATAGCGGTGCTATGCCGGTTGTGGTTCTGACAAAATCGGATTTGTGTGATGATTTGGAACAGAAACTTGCTGAAGTATCTACGATTGCTTTTGGGGTGGATGTTCTGGTTACTACTTCAACAGAAGAAAATGGATACGAGGAACTTCTTCCATTTATTTCGGAGGGCAAAACGATAGCGTTCATTGGTTCTTCGGGCGTAGGGAAATCTACCCTCATCAATCGCCTGCTGGGGAAAGAACTCCTAAAAACAAACGGACTTCGCAATGATGACAAAGGCAGACATACCACTACACACAGAGAATTGTTTCTGCTCCCTTCAGGCGGCATGGTAATCGATACTCCGGGTATGCGTGAATTTGGAATGTGGGATAATGATACCGGAATTGAAAGAACCTTTATGGACATTGAAGAACTGGCTGCTCAGTGTAAATTCCGCAACTGTACCCATACAAATGAGCCGGGATGTGCTATTCAGAAAGCATTGACAACTGGAAAATTAGAAATTAACCGTTGGCAATCCTATCAGAAGCTTAAAGCAGAAAATGATTATATGGAAGATAAAGAGAGCTACATGCTTGCAAAAGGAAAGCGGGAAAAGGAAATCTCTAAGCTGATTAAAAAAATGCCAATCAAACGGTAACGAAAGGAAGCGTGTTTATGGATCAGAAAGTTATTGTCAGGAATGAAGAACAAAAAGACTGGGCAGTTGTGGAGAGGATTACAAGACAAGCCTTTTATAATCTTTATGTACCGGGATGTGTGGAACATTATTTAGTTCATATCATGCGGGAACATGAGGACTTTATTCCGGAATTGGATTTTGTATTAGAACTGGATGGTCAGGTGATCGGCAATATCATGTATACAAAAGCAAAATTGACCGATGAAAATGGAACTGAAAAAGAGATTTTAACATTTGGTCCGGTTAGTATCCATCCGGCTTACCAGAGAATGGGGTATGGAAAAATGCTTATGGAGCATTCATTTCAAGCAGCCATACAGTTAGGATATGATACGATTGTTATTTTGGGAAGTCCTGCCAACTATGTTAGCCGTGGATTTAAATGTTGCAAGAAATATAATGTTTGTATCGAAAACGGAAAATATCCTGCTGCGATGATGGTAAAAGAACTAATCCCCCATATATTGGATGATCATAAATGGCTTTATCAGGATAGTCCTGTTATGGCAATCAGTAAGGAAGAAGCGGAACGCTATGATGACACATTAGAACCAATGGAAAAAAAGTACCTTCCAAGCCAAGACGAATTTTATATTATGAGTCAGGCTTTTATAGAGGAATAATATAACACTCAGAGATGATTAAATTACTTCCCCCGAACCTTTACGACTAAATACCCGCCGCCCACACAGCGGCAGTCTGCGATTGCCGCTGCCTACCTTGCCAAGCACCCGGATGATAAGGATAAAACGAAAAAGCACCGCTGGAAAAGCTATATAAAACAAGCATTTCCACGGTGTTTTTCTAAATCTCACTGTCAAAGATAGGAATATCGCATATCCTGTTTGCTGTGTCAACCATTATTCCAAACATATTTGCCCGATACGATTGAAAAAGCAGATTCCTTATGCTATACTTTATGGCGACGAAAAAGGCGTAAAAAGGGCGTAAAAGAAATATAAGGAAAGGCAGAAGCCCGCAAAATTGCAAGGTTTCTGGACAGGTAAAGATAAAATGAAATTAGGTATCGTGGGACTTCCCAACGTAGGAAAAAGTACACTGTTTAATTCTCTGACCAAGGCAGGCGCAGAATCTGCAAACTATCCCTTCTGCACCATCGATCCCAACGTAGGCGTAGTTCCTGTTCCTGACAAGCGCTTAAAGCTGTTAGGCGATCTGTATCACTCCAAAAAGGTAACTCCAGCTGTTATCGAATTCGTTGATATTGCCGGTCTGGTAAAAGGAGCATCCAAGGGCGAAGGTCTGGGCAATCAGTTTCTGGCCAATATCCGTGAGGTAGACGCTATTGTACACGTTGTCCGCTGCTTTGAGGATGAAAATGTCATTCATGTAGAAGGAAGTGTTGATCCTCTCCGCGATATTGAAACCATCAATCTGGAGCTGATCTTTTCAGATCTGGAGATTCTGGAACGCCGGATTGCAAAGACAGCCCGCTCTGCCATGAATGATAAGTCTCTGGCAAAAGAGCTGGACGTTTTAAGAGAGCTGAAGGTAATTCTGGAAGATGGCAAGCTGGCCTGCACCTATGAGAACGAGGATGAGGATGTTATGGCTTTTGTTAATTCCCTGAATCTGCTTACCTGCAAACCGGTTATTTTTGCCGCCAATGTAGGTGAAGAAGATCTGGCAGACGACGGAGCTTCCAATTCCCATGTTGCTGCGGTAAGAGAGTTTGCTGCTGAAAACGGTTCTGAGGTATTTATTATTTCCGCTCAGATTGAGCAGGAAATTGCTGAGCTGGACGATGATGAAAAGCAGGAATACTTAGAGGCTCTGGGTCTTTCCGAATCTGGTCTGGACAAGCTCATTGCTGCCAGCTACCGACTTCTGGGTCTGATTAGTTATCTGACCTCCGGAGAGGATGAAACCAGAGCATGGACCATTAAAGTTGGAACCAAAGCTCCTCAGGCTGCCGGAAAAATCCACTCTGACTTTGAACGCGGATTTATTCGCGCTGAGGTTGTAAACTATCAGGATCTGCTGGACTGTGGAACCTATGCCAAGGCAAAGGAAAAGGGTCTGGTTGGACTGGAAGGAAAGGATTATGTGGTAAAGGACGGAGACGTTATTCTGTTCCGCTTTAACGTATAGGTTCCATTAGAACGATTAATATCCCCCGCCGGAAAAGCTGATATTCTGCAGCTTTCCGGCGTTTTTTCCATTTTTTCCGTTTTTTCAGGCTCTTTTCCCTAAACTTTCCCTTCTCTCCTGCTTTTCTCTCCCTTCTCCTATACCTCGCTGTGCTTTCTGTATTTTTCCATCATAGGACACTCATCTAAGGTAGCGAAATAATCCTGCGGCGTTTCTGCCCTTCGTATCTTCTGTACCGTTCCATCTGATTTCAGAAGAAGCTCTGCTGATTTCAGCTTTCCATTGTAATTATACCCCATAGAAAATCCGTGAGCCCCGGTATCGTGAATCACCAAAAGATCTCCCATCTCTATTTCTGGAAGCATCCGATCAATCGCAAACTTATCGTTGTTTTCGCAGAGAGAGCCCACGATATCATATCTGTGAGCACAGACAGCTGTTTCCTTTCCAGCCACAGTAATATGATGGTAGGCGCCGTACATAGCCGGACGCATCAGATTAACCGCACAGGAATCTACGCCGATATACTCTTTATAGGTATGTTTTTCATGAATAGCTCTCGTAACCAGACACCCATAAGGTCCTGTCATAAACCGTCCCATCTCCGTACAGAGACTGACATCTCCCATCCCCGCCGGAACCAGCACCTCCTCGTATACCTTTCTCACGCCCTCTCCTATAGCCATAATGTCATTGGGCTCCTGATCCGGACGATAAGGAATACCGACGCCTCCAGAGAGATTAATAAAGGCCACATGAGCTCCTGTTTCCTGATGCAGCCTTACAGCCAGCTCAAACAGAATCCTTGCCAGCATGGGATAATATTCATTGGTTACTGTATTGCTGGCAAGAAAGGCATGAATTCCAAAATGTCTGGCCCCCTTTGCTTTCAGAATACGAAATGCCTCAACAATCTGATCCGTTGTCATCCCATATTTGGCATCTCCCGGATTATCCATAATCTCGTTGCTGATTTTGAATACACCGCCTGGATTATAGCGGCAGCTGATGGTTTCTGGTATATAGCCCAGAGTCTTTTCCAGACATTCAATATGGGTAATGTCATCCAGATTGATGACAGCTCCCAGTCTTTCTGCCAAAGCAAACTCCTCCGGAGGAGTTTCATTGGAGGAAAACATAATGTCATGACCGGAAAATCCCACGGCATCTGCCATCATAAGCTCTGTTGCGGAGGAACAGTCAGCTCCGCAGCCCTCCTCCTTCAAAATCTGCAAAAGATAGGGATTCGGCGTAGCCTTCACGGCAAAATATTCCCGGTATCCGGAGTTCCAGGCAAAAGCCTTTTTCAGACGTTCTGCATTTTCCCGAATGCCCTTTTCATCATAAAGATAAAAAGGGGTCGGATATTTCTTTGTAATGATTTCCAGCTGTTCCTTTGTAACAAATGGTTTTTTATCCATACTAACCTCCTATACTGACTTTTTCTAAAACAAGAAAAATTTCTCTTCCGCCGCATGGCGATCCTCGCGGAGCGCTTTTGTATCATAGAGCGAACTTTCCTATGATACAAAAAGAAGTCTGAATGACATTTTTCTGCCATATCAGACTTCTTTGTCTCTGTTATCTCATAACAATTTCTAAATTTTGTTCTTAGTCAACAACAACTACACGCATAATGTTCGTGTTTGCAGCCGGCTCATGACGGCTTGCTCTGCTGACAACGCCTGCAGTTACAACCGTAACATCGCCTTCCTCCAGAATTCCCTTATTCTTCAGGAGCTCCAGAGAGGACCAAATCAGCACGTCTGTAGATTCAGCACGCTTTGCCTGGAAAGGACGAACTCCCCAGTAAATCTGCATCTGACGCACAGCGGAAGCGCTGGGAGACAGACCAATAATCTGTACGCCCGGTCTCCACTTAGACAGCATTCTTGTTGTAAAGCCGCTGATGGAGGGAGCGATAATTGCCTTTGCATTCAGAGCGTGAGCTGTGGATACAGAGGAGTAGCATACTGCGTTGGAAATGTTCTGCTCATTCTCAGCAGAAACCTTTCTCTTGCGGTAGGAGCCGTAATCCAGATATTTCTCTGTAGACTCACAAATCTGAGCCATCATGCTGAGAGCTTCCACCGGATATTTACCCATAGCAGTCTCACCGGACAGCATAACAGCATCGGTTCCGTCATATACGGCATTTGCCACATCCGTTACCTCTGCTCTGGTAGGACGGGGATTACGGATCATGGAATCCAGCATCTGTGTTGCAGTAATAACCGGCTTGCAGGCCTGGTTGCACTTGGAAATAATGATTTTCTGAATGTGGGGAACTTCCTCTGCCGGAATCTCTACACCCATATCGCCTCTGGCTACCATAATACCGTCACTGGCTTCAATAATCGCATCCAGATTCTCAATTCCCTCTGCATTCTCGATCTTTGCAATGATCTGAATAGAAGAACCAGCCTCATCCAGAATTTCACGAATCTCACGAACTGCATCTGCTGTACGTACAAAGGATGCAGCAATAAAATCAAAGCCCTGCTCAATACCAAAACGAATATCTGCCTTATCCTTATCGGTAAGAGCCGGCAGCTTAATTTTTACATTTGGTACATTAACTCCTTTTTTCTCTCCCAGTTCACCGCCATTTATAACCTGACAAACAATATCTGTGTCATTTACTTCCTGTACCTTCAGCTCAATCAGTCCGTCATCAATCAGAATCCGGTTGCCTTCTGCTACGTCTTCATTTAATCCGCTGTAGTTAATATGAGCAATCTGATTGTCTCCCACAATCTCTCTGGTTGTCAGAGTATAGGTCTGTCCAGCTTCCAGAGTTACCTTTTTTCCATCTTTCAGAAGTCCGGTACGAATCTCCGGTCCCTTCGTATCCAGAAGAGCGGCAATGGGAAGCCCAGTTTCTTCACGGATGCTTTTCAACATATCGAGACGCATTTTCTGTTCCTCGTAATCGCCGTGAGAGAAGTTAAATCTGGCAACATCCATGCCATGAAGAGCCAGAGCCTTCATCAGATCTCTGTCGTTGGTATTTGGTCCCATGGTACATATGATTTTTGTCTTTTTCATAAAAAATTGTCCTCCGTTTTTTACAGCCTATTGTCCAGAATTCTTTGTAACATGCTGATGGGTGTACAGGTGATCCTGGCAGTATTCATAATTTCCCTCGCATTTGGAACAGTAGCGGAATTCCAGATTTTCTCCATCCAGCTCTGTCCTGCCGCATACTGCGCAGCGATGTCTTGCCTGTCCAGGCGCTATGATTTTCATTTCCCGTTTAAATTCCTGCTTCCGCTTTATCTCCTTAGGCGCATACCGCTTGTAGTTGCGGGTCATAGCAAAGAATACCAGGATATTCAGCAAAGAAACTGCCAGCTCCACTTTTGTATTCATTCCGCCGTTGATAAAGTCAAACAGATACACCGCTCCCTCTGCCACTGCCAGCCATCTGGCTTTAATCGGCAATACAAAAAACAGAAGGAACTGCGCATCCGGAAAACAGATGGCAAATGCAAGGAAAACCGAAGAATTAAGAAAGCCTGTTGTCAGCATCCAATTTTCCTTAAATATAAAATATCCTACAAAGGCAGCCAGAACCTGAGCTACCACACCCATCAAAAAAAATACATTAAATCGAAAAGAACCCCAAACATTTTCCAGCGTCTGACCCAGATTATTGTATACAAACAGGGCTAAAACACCTAAAAACACGGTAGAAAACTGCCAGTTTCCAAATGCCGGCGGAAACAGCAAAAATGTCACAATCCGCCAAACCTGTCCTTGGAGAATTTCCCCCACATCCAGACTCAGATATTCAAAATACAGAATCGGATTTACCAGCCAGATTACCAGTCCAACTGCATAAAGAATTGTAATATAATACATCAGATTCGGTATCGCATATCTTTGATACTTTCTTTCTAATTTTCTGAAAAACTCCATGAATCTTCCTTTCTGAAACCTATTTGCCAACAATTAAAACAGATTCTTCTTGGAAAAAATCAGCGCTACCAGGCCGGACAGCAGGGCTGCAAAGCCCAGAACAATCACAAAACCATAGGGGCTGGAAGCAAAAGGCATTCCCACTGAATTGACGTTCATTCCATAAAAGCTGGCTACCATTGTCGGAATCGACATAACAATCGTAATCGTAGCCAGGAACTTCATTACGATATTCAGATTATTGGAAATAACCGATGCAAAGGCATCCATGGTTCCGCTCAGAATACCGCTGTAAATATTGGCCATCTCGATGGCCTGTTTATTCTCTGTGATAACATCCTCCAGAAGATCCGTATCCTCCGGATACTTCTTGATCTTTTCGCTGCGCAGCAGCTTCTCCAGCACCATCTCATTGGAGCGGAGGGAGGTTGTAAAGTACACAAGGCTCTTTTCCAGCTCCAGCAGCTCAATCAGCTCCTGGTTTCTCTGGGATTTGTGAAGCTCACGCTCCACTACCTCACTCTTTTTATCAATAATTCTCAGATACTGCAGATACAAGGAAGCATTCTTATACAGAATCTGCAGAATAAAACGGCTCTTCATATGGGTATGGAAATCCCGCACCCGGCCGTCCATAAAGGCTGTCAACACCGGGGTATCCTCCAGGCAGACAGTCACGATTGCCTCTTCTGTCATAATAATACCCATAGGGATGGTCACATACCAGTCCTTTTCATTGCGCTCCTCAATCAGCGGAATATCCACAACAATCAGGCTGTAGGTATCCTCGCTCTCAATACGGGATCGCTCCTCCTCATCCAGCGGTGCCTTCACATCATCCGGATCAATTCCAAACCGTTCTGCCACCTCAAGAATTTCCGTAGCTGTCGGGTCGGTCAGTGCAACCCAGCATCCGCTCTCAATCTCTTCAATCTGGCGAACTACGCCTTCCTCTGTTTTAAAAATACGAACCATGTCAGATTATTCCTTTCCTTATAATATTATTGTCTGCCACAGCGCTGGAGATACCTGCACCGCGGTTCTTCAGGAAAGAAAATTTTCTGATTCCTCTCTGAATTTAAGAATGCAATGCAGGTATGCGCTTTCGTCCATCTTCTGTTTCCGCGTGGTAACACGAGCCACCATCCATAGCTGCCATCCATCCTTTCTTTTCCATATTTTCAGAATTACTGCTATATCATTATAGTTTCTGCCAGCCTGTTTGTCAAACCAAAAGACCTAATTTTTCAAATCTCACAGTTTTTATACAGTTTCTTAACTTTTTTTTAACAGGTATGAAAATTGTATTTTCTCATGTTTTATGTTAAACTGAGGTGTAAAAATGCTATTTTACGTGTTTCAGATAAGGAGGCGGGGAAAAACATTCCCGAAAACATGAAGTTACATAACTCTTTAGGAATCGACATCGGTTCCACAACTGTCAAAATCGCTGTATTAGACAGCGATAACCATATATTATTTGCCGACTACGAGCGTCACTACGCCAATATTCAGGAGACGCTCGCTCTTTTATTGTCTCGGGCAAAAGAAAAACTGGGAGAAATGACCGTCAGGGCCAGTATCACAGGTTCCGGCGGTCTGACTCTTTCCAGACATCTGAACATTCCCTTTACCCAGGAGGTTGTTGCCGTAGCCACTGCGCTTCAGGCGTATGCTCCTCAGACAGATGTAGCCATTGAGCTGGGCGGGGAAGATGCAAAGATCATTTACTTTACCGGAGGAATTGACCAGCGAATGAACGGAATCTGTGCTGGTGGCACCGGTTCTTTTATTGATCAGATGGCCTCTCTGCTGCAGACAGACGCATCCGGTCTGAATGATTATGCAAAACATTATCAGATGATTTACCCGATTGCAGCCCGGTGCGGAGTATTTGCAAAATCTGATATACAGCCGCTGATCAACGAAGGGGCTACCAGAGAGGATCTGGCTGCCTCTATTTTTCAGGCTGTTGTCAACCAGACCATCAGCGGACTGGCCTGCGGAAAGCCTATCCGTGGTACGGTTGCCTTTCTGGGCGGACCTCTTCATTTTCTTCCAGAGTTAAGACATGCCTTTATCCGGACTCTGAATCTTGATGCAGAGCATATTGTAGCGCCAGAACACTCTCATCTTTTTGCTGCTACTGGAGCCGCTATGAATGCAAAGAACGATATCTCCAGTTCCCTGACCGAGCTGAGCAAGCGCCTCTCCTCCGGCATTCAGATGGAGTTTGAGGTTAAGCGTATGGAACCGCTGTTTGCCTCACAGGAGGAATATGAGGATTTCTGCAGCCGTCATCGTCAGAGCTGTGTGAAAAAAGCGGAGCTTTCCACCTACAGCGGAAACTGCTTTCTGGGCATTGACGCCGGTTCCACTACAACCAAGGTGGCGCTTGTCGCAGAGGATGGAAGTCTTCTTTACCATTTTTATGACAACAACAACGGCAGCACTATTGCCACTGCCATACGGGCCATCGGTGAAATCCGCCAGCAGCTTCCAGACACGGCAAAAATCGCCTGGTCCTGCTCAACCGGCTATGGAGAGGCTCTTTTAAAGGCTGCCCTGATGCTGGATGAGGGAGAGGTGGAAACCATCTCCCATTATTATGCCGCTGCATTTTTTGAGCCAGATGTAGACTGTATCCTGGACATTGGCGGTCAGGATATGAAATGTATTAAAATCAAGGACAGCACCGTAGACAGCGTTCAGCTAAACGAGGCCTGCTCCTCCGGCTGCGGTTCCTTTATTGAAACCTTTGCCAAATCCCTGAACTACAGCGTAGTTGATTTTGCCAAAGAAGCGCTGTTTGCCAAGAATCCTACGGATTTGGGCACTCGCTGTACGGTATTTATGAATTCCAATGTCAAACAGGCTCAGAAGGAAGGCGCTTCTGTCGCAGATATTTCTGCAGGACTGGCCTATTCTGTCATTAAAAATGCTTTATTTAAGGTAATCAAAATTACCCGTCCATCCGATCTGGGTTCTCATGTGGTGGTTCAGGGCGGAACCTTTTATAATGACGCTGTGCTGAGAAGCTTTGAAAAAATATCTGGCTGCGAAGCTATCCGTCCTGATATTGCAGGAATCATGGGCGCTTTCGGTGCTGCTCTGATTGCCAGAGAACGGTACACCAGCCAGAAAACCTCATCCATGCTGCCTCTGGACAAGATCATGCAGTTAAAATATGAAACCTCGATGACCCGGTGCAAGGGCTGCACCAACCACTGTGTCCTCACCGTCAACCGTTTTGAGGGGGGACGCCAGTTTATCAGCGGAAACCGATGCGAACGCGGTCTCGGCCGGGAAAAATCAAAAAAAGAGGTTCCAAACCTGTTTGACTACAAGTTCCGCCGTGTTTTCGGCTACGAACCACTTACAGCTGATCAGGCCCCCCGCGGAGTTATCGGCATCCCCAGGGTTCTGAATATGTATGAGGATTTCCCGTTCTGGGCTGTATTTTTCAGGGAGCTGGGCTTTTCCGTCCTGCTTTCCCCTCAGTCCACCAGACAGCTTTATGAGCTGGGCATCGAATCTATTCCCAGTGAGTCTGAGTGCTATCCGGCAAAGCTGGTTCACGGCCATATTACCTGGCTGATTAAGCAGGGCGTTCAGGATATTTTCTATCCCTGTATTCCCTACGAGAGGAATGAAACTCCCGATGCCGGAAACCATTACAACTGCCCCATGGTTACCTCCTATGCAGAAAACATAAAAAATAACGTAGAGGAGCTGGCTGAAAACCATATTCACTTTATGAATCCTTTCTTTGCCTTTACCAGCGAAGAGATTCTTACGAAACAGCTGATTGTGGAATTTGGCAGGGAATATGAGATTTCCTCCATCGAGATTCAGAAGGCTGCCCATGCAGGCTGGCAGGAGCTTCTGGCATCCCGACGGGATATGGAGAAGAAGGGTGAGGAAACCATTGCATGGCTGAAAGAGCATGACCGCCACGGCATTGTTCTTGCCGGACGTCCCTACCATGTGGATCCGGAGATTCACCACGGCATTCCGGAGCTTATCGCGTCCTATGGACTGGCTGTTCTCACTGAGGATTCTGTCAGTCACCTAGGTCAGGTGGAGCGGCCTCTTGTTGTCACGGATCAGTGGATGTACCACTCCAGGCTGTATCGGGCGGCCTCCTATGTAAAAACCTGCGACTGTCTGGATCTGATCCAGCTGAACTCCTTTGGCTGCGGCCTGGACGCAGTCACCACGGATCAGGTTCATGACATTCTGACCAGCGCCGGAAAAATTTATACAGTGCTGAAAATCGATGAAGTCAACAATCTGGGAGCTGCCCGGATCCGAATCCGCTCCCTGATTGCGGCGCTTCGTGTCCGGAGACAAAAAGCTCTGGAGCAGAGAGTGGTTTCCAGCGCCTACAACCGAGTTGTCTTTACCAAGGAAATGAAGCGGGATTATACCCTGTTATGTCCTCAGATGTCGCCCATTCACTTTGATTTGATTGAGCCTGCCATCCGGGCATTCGGATATCGCATAGAAATCCTTCAGAATGACAGCCGGGAATCCATTGATACTGGGCTGCAGTACGTCAACAATGACGCCTGCTATCCTTCCCTGATTGTAATCGGACAAATCATGTCTGCCCTTTTATCAGGAAAATATGATTTGAATAAAACAGCTGTATTTATGACTCAGACCGGAGGTGGTTGCCGCGCCTCCAATTACATCGGATTTATCCGACGGGCGCTGGAAAAAGCAGGAATGCCTCAGATTCCTGTTATTTCTGTCAATGCCAACGGCATGGAAACCAATCCCGGATTTACCCTGACGCCGGGACTGATCACCAAAGCCATGCAGGCTGTGGTTTACGGTGATATTTTCATGCGGGTTCTCTATGCTACCCGTCCCTATGAAAAGGAACCGGGCGCTGCCAATGCGCTCCATGAAAAATGGAAAAAACGCTGTATTGCCAGTCTTTCTACCAGGGCAGCCGGCATGATCGAATTTAGAAGAAACATTCGAGGCATTGTCCGTGATTTTGACCGTCTTCCAAGGGTTACTGTCAAAAAGCCCCGCGTAGGTATTGTAGGCGAGATTCTTGTAAAATTCTCTCCTCTGGCCAACAACCATATTGTAGAGCTGCTGGAAGCCGAAGGCGCTGAAGCCGTTGTTCCGGATCTAATGGACTTCCTGCTGTACTGTTTCTACAATAACAACTTTAAGGCCGATCATCTGGGAGGAAAACGCTCCACTGCCCGCCTGTGCAATCTGGGTATTGCTCTTCTGGAATATTTCCGGAAAGTAGCCCGCAGGGAGCTGGATTCCAGCGAACACTTTACGCCCCCCTCCCGCATCTGGGAACTGGCTGACATGGCCAAGGAATATGTATCCCTGGGCAATCAAACCGGTGAGGGCTGGTTCTTGACCGGAGAAATGCTGGAGCTGCTTCACTCTGGTGTAGAAAATATTGTCTGCACCCAGCCCTTTGGCTGTCTGCCCAACCATATTGTCGGAAAAGGCGTAATCAAAGAGCTTCGCCGGACCAATCCCGGCGCCAACATCATTGCTGTAGACTACGATCCCGGCGCCAGTGAGGTGAACCAGCTGAACCGGATTAAGCTGATGCTGGCAACCGCGCAGAAAAACTTAACTGCGGATTAAAGATGACAATGTAACATCCTGTCAGCCAGACAGAGCAAATACTTTAAAAGGAAGAAAAAACAGCGCTGCGAAGTAGATGAGAAAGCATCTATGGAGCAGCGCTGTTTTTATATAAATGCGTATTTGACGTGTCCGCCTAATGGGATGGGTTTTATGCATAATATCAAGGCCTGGTTTTGCATTTTGGAGGGAAAACGGCGATTTCTGCACAATTTCTGGGCATAATTTTGCATTTTAGAAGAAAAATGGCGATTTCTGCACAATTTCTGGGCATAATTTTGCATTTTAGAAGAAAAATGGCGGTTTCTGCACAATTTCTGGCCATAATTTTGCATTTTAGAAGAAAAACGGCGATTTCTGCACAATCAGCTGAATACAAGCGCCAAAAGAACATAGGGCTGTCCTGAAAACAAATTGGTGGAGTTCTATTTCCATAAAAATTACACAATTCACGCAAAAAGCGGTATAATATGTACACTAGATATTGATTTTTTATTGTTCTTGTCGTATTTTAAAGATAACAGGAACAGGTGATGAATGTAAGAAAAGAGGCACTCACATTTGCCTATATCATAAATTTAGAACAAAAGAATTTACACAAAATATATGAAGCTGCCCCCAGATAACAAATATTTTCATATTTCCGCAGGTATCCTGGAGAATCCGACTGCCTACGAATTATCTTCCATCGCATGTTATACGGATGCAGATATGGCTCCCTCATTGACAAAATAAAGGTAACAGTTCAACCTTGCGGGATTCAGTCAGGAAAACTCGTTGAAAGTTTGCTTTCATAAGAGTTTTCCTGACTGAATCCACATAAAGCGGACTCCTAAAGCTTCTTGTCCGCTGTAAGCAGGCAAGAAGATGCAAGACTGAACTGTTACAAATAAAGAGTTTCCCTGCTCTTACTCCAGCTCCGAAAGCCCCGTATACAATTCGTAATACCGCCCTTTCATCGCCAAAAGCTCATCGTGATCTCCCCGTTCGATAATCCGTCCGTTTTCCAGTACCATAATAGCATTGGCATTGCGAACTGTAGAGAGCCGGTGAGCAATCACAAAGGTGGTCCTATCGGCCATCAGCCGGTCCATTCCATGCTCAATATGGCGTTCTGTTCTGGTATCCACAGAGCTGGTCGCCTCATCAAGAATCAGCACCGGCGCTTTGGAAATAGCTGCTCTGGCAATGTTTAAAAGCTGCCGCTGTCCCTGGCTTAGATTCGCTCCGTCTCCCTCCAGCATAGTCTGATATCCGTGAGGCAGACGCATAATAAAGGAATGGGCGGAAGCCGTTTTTGCAGCCTGAATCACTTCCTCGTCTGTAGCATCCAGCCGTCCGTAACGGATATTTTCCATCACGGTTCCTGTAAACAAATGCGTATCCTGCAGTACCATGGCAATATTGCTTCTCAGGTTCTCCCGCTTAATATGCCGGATATCTACGCCGTCAATGGTAATGCTTCCTGACTGAATATCATAAAACCGGTTAATCAGATTGGTAATGGTTGTTTTTCCTGCTCCTGTAGAGCCTACAAAAGCAATCTTCTGTCCTGGCTTCGCATAAAGGCTGATATCATTTAAAATCACCTTGTCCGGATTGTATCCAAAAGTCACATGATCCAAAATTACATGGCCTTCCATTGGCGCAAGAGTCACTGCATCCTTGTCATCCTCCGGCTCCGGAGCCTCATCCATCACAGCAAAAACCCGCTCCGCTCCTGCCAGGGCAGAAAAAACATTGCTGACCTGCATGGAAATTTCATTGATCGGACGGCTGAACTGTCTGGAAAAATTTAAAAATACAGACAGACCGCCTACGTCAAAGCCCCGAAATACACATAGCAGGCCGCCAATGCAGGCTGTAAGAGCGTAGTTTACCTGGCTTAAATTTCCCATAACCGGGCCCATAATTCCGCCGAAAAACTGGGCGCGAATCTGATTATCACGCAAATCACGGTTCAGAAGTTCAAATTCTTCCGCAGCCACATCCTCATGGCAGAATACCTTTACCACCTTCTGTCCAGTGACTGTTTCCTCAATGTAGCCGTTCAAGGCTCCCAGAGAAGACTGCTGGGCCGAAAAGTATTTCTGGCTTCTTCGCGCTACAGCTCCGCCTGCCTTCATCATCAGAGGGATCATAATCAGAGTCACCAAAGTCAGCCAGATATTCGTGTAAATCATCAAAATCAAGGTTCCCACAATGCTCAAAGCTCCAGAAAACAGCTGTACCAGCGTACTGCTCAGCATATTTCCAATGGTATCCACATCGTTTGTAAAACGGCTCATCAGATCTCCGTTGGAATTGGTATCATAATACCGCACAGGAAGACTCTGCAGCTTCTCAAACAGATCGTTTCGGATTCGTTTTAAGGCGTTCTGGGCCACAGTCAGCATAATCTTTGCCTGAGCATAGTTGGCTCCTACCCCAATCACATAAACTGCCGCCATAACAAGCAGCGCCCGTGCCAGCCCCGCAGCATCACCGCGGCTTCCGTCAATAGGAACAATATAGGTGTTGATAATCGGACGAAGCATATAGGCGCCTGCCAGGGTTCCAAAGGTGTTTAACACCACACATACAAAGGCAAATCCCATTTTCGCCTTATCTTCCTTTAAATAGGTCATCAGACGGCGAATCGCTGCTTTGGCCTCTTTGGGTCTTCCGCCCTTTGCCGCCATCCGGGCTCCCGGCCCATGATGCCTGCGCATTCCTCCGCCTCCCACAGCTCCTCTCTGGGAGGGACGGCGTCCATAACGCCGTTTCAGACTGTCCAGTTTCTGTTTTTCGTTCATTTATGCGCTTGCCTCCCCTTCCTTATCTCTCTGGGAATAATAAATTTCCTGATAAGCCTCGCAGTGCTCCAGAAGCTCTCTGTGAGTTCCCACTCCAATCAGATGTCCGTCATCCAGCACCAGAATCTGATCTGCATCTTCTACCGAACTGATTCTCTGGGCAATAATCAGCTTTGTCGTATCCTTCAGCGTGGTATGAAAGCTTTCTCGGATCTTTGCCTCTGTAGCCGTATCCACCGCGCTGGTAGAGTCATCCAGAATCAGAATCTTCGGTTTTTTCAGCAGAGCTCTGGCAATACACAGCCGCTGCTTCTGACCGCCGGATACATTTACGCCGCCCTGCCCCATGTCTGTGTCATAGCCATCTTTAAAGGACGCTACAAAGCTGTCTGCCTGGGCTGCGTCTGCTGCTGCCCTGATATCCTCTTCTGAGGCGGTCTCACTGCCCCAGCGAAGATTCTCTTCAATCGTTCCGGAAAACAGCACATTTTTCTGGAGAACCATGCCTACGCCGTTTCTCAGATGCTTCAGAGAATATTCTCTCACATCCACTCCATCTACCAGAACCGCTCCCTCTGTCACGTCGTACAGACGGGGAATCAGCTGAACCATAGAAGTCTTTCCGCTTCCCGTAGAACCGATAATTCCCACAACCTGTCCCGGCTCCGCAGTAAAACTGATGTGCTCTAATACCTTGTCCTCTCCATTCCTGTCATAGCTAAAGGATACATCCTTAAATTCAATCCGTCCCTCTTTGACCTCAAGCTCCTTTCTTCCTGCCTGATCGTCTGTCAAATCCACCTCTGTATTCATCAACTCATCGATTCTCTTAATCGATGCCATGGCCCGGGCGCTCTGAAGAAATACCATGGAAAGCATCATCAGAGACATCAGGATCTGAACAATATAGGTAGTAAAGGCCGTCAGATCTCCCACCTGCATGGTGCCGCCGATAATCATATTTCCTCCGTACCACACAACAGCCACTGTTGTAATATTCATGGCCAGCATCATCACGGGCATAGTCATAATCACAATCTTCATGGCCCGCAGGCTGTTTTCCTGCAGATCTTCATTGGATCTGCGGAATTTTTCCATTTCATGATCCTCGCGCACAAAAGACTTGATCAGCCGCACATTGGTCAAGGCTTCCTGGATGCCTGAATTCATCTTATCCAGCTTAGTCTGCATAATGCCGAATCTGGGATAAGCTGTTGTCATAATAGCCGCGATTGCCGCTGCCAGCAGAGGAATCACCACAAGAATAATCAGAGCCAGTCTGGGATTCATCAGAAATGCCATAATCAGTGCTCCTACGAGCATTCCTGGTGCCCGCAGCGCCAGACGAAGTCCCATCATCATTACCTGCTGCACCTGCTGTACATCGTTGGTCAGTCTTGTTACCAGAGAACCTGTGCTGAAATCATCAATATTTTTAAATGAGAACCGCTGTACCTTTTCAAACAGCTCCTTTCTCAGATCACTGGTAAAGCTAATCGATGCCTTTGCAGAAAAATAAGCGCCTCCGATTCCGCTGACTGCCATTACTGCTGCCACCAGAACCATGTAAAGCCCCATACGAAGAATATAGCCTGTATCGTGGGCAGCTACTCCATGATTAATAATCAGAGACATCATCTTCGGCATAAGAATGTCACCAAGCACCTCTGTCAGCATCAGACACGGACCTATGATAAAGGCGCCAAGATAAGGCTTTGCATATTTTACATATTGCTTCATGATATATCCTCTCTTTCTGTCTCAGACAGAAATTCTGTCAGATTTTTCTTAATTCGTTCCAGATCCCCTGTCAGCCTGGTCCGCTCCTCTTCTGTAAATCCCGCAAACATCCTCTGCTGAACCTGACTGAAATACCGAATGCTGTATTCTACCACCAGCTTCCCCTTTTCTGTCAGACAGATCTGATTGCACCGATTATCCCGGTCATCTGCTACCCTGTGAATATAGCCGCCCTTCTCCAGTTTTTTCAGAGTCACTGCCGCTGTAGCCGGAGAAATCCGATTGAGCCTTGCAATCTCCTTCTGAGACTGGTTGGGATGATCAGAAATATACATCAGCAGCTGATGCTGACTCCGGTACAGTCCATTCTGATTCAGCTTTCTCTCCAATATGGTTCTGTGAAGATGGTTTACATCCATCCAGTTTTCTGTCAGGTCCCGCCAGAAGGCCTCCTCCCCCCTTCGGGCTTTCCTGTTCTCTTTCACGTTCTTCACCTGCCACTCAAAATGTGTTGAAATATACTCAAACACATCGAGAAATTGAAGTCCTTGCGGATACTTCTTACTGCTTCAATGTGTATGCTTTGGCAATTATAAACAATACGCTACTCACAAGTTCTTGTACACTCCACAGTCGTAAATTCCTGCGATAGCCCGCAGTACATACTTACGTTTGCTTTCATTATGCAACTTCGTAAGTTAAAGCATCTCTTAGATTAAGAGCAGCATTAAAATCCCTATCCTCGACATAGCCACAATCACAACGGTAGATTCTATCTGAAAGCTTCAAATCTTTCTCGATAGCACCACAACAATGACATATTTTGGATGATGGATACCATCTGTCTACGACTCTTAATTCAATCCCATTTTCATCACACTTAGCTTTAAGCTTAGTTCTAAATTCATAGAACTTTTGTGATGCAACGGCTTTTGAAAGATGCCTGTTCTTCATCATTCCTGATACATTCAAATCCTCAATCGTTATATAAGATGGCTTGGTTTTTACTATCTCAGCGATTGTTTTGTTCATGTAATCCGTGCGGACATTGTCTATCCGATGATAAAGCTTCTGTACCTTAAGCTTTTGCTTTTGTATATTTGCTTTTTGAGTGGACTCTCCTTTCTTTAAATTTTCATACTTACGGGAGAGACATCTCTGCTCCCGAATCAGTCGTTTTTCAAGTTTTTTTAATCTTGCCGATTTGTTAATATTTTTATATGTCTTACCATTTGAAATAATGGCAAAATCCTTTAACCCAAGGTCTATGCCAATTCCTTCACTGTAATCATTGGTAGTTATCTTGCTATCCGGTATTTCTGCCAGAACTGAAACATAAAACCTGCCAGCTTTCATGGAAACCGAACCGCTTTTTATGACATATCCATCTTTTGTAACAGGGATATATCCCTTTTCCTTCACTCTAACCCATCCAAGGGATGGAATGTTAATTCTATGTCTTTCGCAGCGGCAATCCTTTGGATTATTCTTTACGAAATACATTTTTACATCTGATTTTCCCTTCTTTTTAAACTTAGGAAAACCACTTTGATGTTTGAAAAACTTTTTAAATGCGGTTTCTCCATGATTTACTGACTGTGTGACTGTTTTTGAATAAGACTCCTTAATCCATGCATATTCTGGGTGATTTGGTATATATTCATTGTTAAGCCAGACTCTGAATTGATGACTGCTCATAAACTTTTCACCATTTTCATGAAGTTCTTTATTATGAGCAAGATAGAAATTATAGATAAATCTACAGGTTCCTATCGTCTTACGAATCTTAACCTTTTGCTCCTCGGTTGGATTTATTTCCGTCTTGAAGCTCTTTAGCAATCTCCCCATCTCCTTCTATTTGTTTTTTATACTTACGAAGGCCGTATAACCTACAGGAGAACACAGGAAGGATGGAAACAATATCCTGTACAAGTTCTTCTTGCGGTGATAGTTCTTCGTTGTTTACTACCACTATGGTTGTGTTGAACTTCATACAGAATTTTTCGAACCAATCATAGCCAAATCTGACAAATCTATCTTTATGTGTGACTAGGATAGTCTTGATTTTTTGTTCCATCACTTCATCCAATAATTGATTCCACTTCTTACGATTGTAATTAAGACCACTTCCATACTCTTCAATGCATTGGTCTACAATCATTCCTCTGGCGTTACAAAACTGACGTAAAAATGTTACCTGGTTTTGTAAATCATCTTTTTGGTTTCTTGTAGATACTCTGGCATAAATAACAATCTGACGATTATCGTTTTCAGTATTTATACCCTTAAACTGAAGATATTGGTCATAAGTATAATAACGCCTATCAGTTGGAGTCCGATTTGCTTTCAGAATCCCTTCTCTATCCCAACGTTGTAACGTTTTGACTGAGACACCCAATAATTCAGCAAAATCTTTTGGTTTGTAATTAGTGATATTAGATGTGTTCATAACAATATCCTCCATGAGTATATTTTAACACATTTAATCACTATTGACAATGATTTTGATTACTTAAAGTTTCCTCCTGATCCTGGAATCGTTTTCAACGATAGCATCTTTATAATAATTAGCTTCCTAATAGTTAGCTAGCTTATCATTTATGGATTATAAAAGCGCTTACAATAAAATGCAAGCGCTTTTTTGTGTTTTTTCTGTGAACAGATTTCCTGTATTCTTCCTTTTCCTGTCTTTATCCGCGATCTGGAAAATCCAGGATATAATGGTCATAAGCATTGACCACCACAGTGTTTCCCAGCTGATCAACCCGCTTAAATCCATTGCCGTAATTGGCATGTACATGCCCGTGTACAAACAGGTTTGGCTGGTATTTTTCGATCAGAGCACGAAAGCAGGCAAAGCCCCTGTGGGGAAGATCCTCCAGATCATTCACCCCCCTTGCCGGCGCATGGGCAACCAGAATATCAAAGCCCTTATGGCGTTTCAGCTTCCACCAGAGCTTTTTAATTCTCCAGTTCATTTTCAGCTCCGTATACTGATGCTCCGCTCCGGGAATGTACTGCATGGAGCCGCCCAGTCCCAGAATCCTGATTCCCTTGTATACATAAATGTCATCCTCAATGCAGATACAGCCGCATTGTTCATTTTTCCTGTACCAGCCATCATGATTTCCCAACACATACAGTACCGGCGCATGGCACATAGACGCGAAGAAATCCAGATACCCTTTTCTCAGATCCCCGCAGGCCAAAACCAAATCTACATCCTTTACCTTTTCCGGTTCAAAATACTCATAGAGCGCCTTCGATTCATGATCCGCCAGTACCAGAATTTTCACCTTTTTCATCCTCCCCATTTTCATCTTTGGCATCTGTTCTGACCCCCTGCAGCAGAATCATAGGACGTGCCTCCGGCTTAAATGCCTCTACCGGCGGAATCGTTCCCACAATATTTGCTGCCAGCCAATCCATTTTCACAATCTCCTCCGGAGTCAGACTGCGTCCCTCTTCTCCTATAATTTCTCCACTCTGAGTTTCAAATTCCCCTTCAAAAATCTGGAATCTTCCTCCGCAGATAGAGGATTTCAGGAAACGGATCAGACGCTTGGTATATCTTGGCAGAGCCTCCGAGCAGATAACGTCAATCACATCTGCAGACATTCCCCACCAGTAATTCACTGCCATTTTTCCCTTCTGTCTTTCTGCATCCTGCATACCGCGGCAAATCATTTCTACCAGCTGGACATAACATTTTCCCCAGTCACAGATGGGTGTTGCCAGATTTTCCACCGTTCCGTCCGGCAGGCAGTGATAAAGGCCGAATTCCCGGGAAGCTCTCTTTGGCGTAATCGTATCATCTCCGGAAATCCAGGTAATTCCCGCCTCCTCCAGTTCCTCCCTGCTTCTGTCATTTTCCAGACCTGACCAGGTCAGGCGCACCCTGGCTCTGGGGTTGATCATTCTGGCTCCCAGGGCAAAGGCATTGATATTGGATACCCGGCCATAAATCGGATAATCCGCAATATATCCCAGCTCGTCCCCATCACACATAGCCGCCGCCAGCGCCCCCATCAAAAATTTTGCCTCATAGGTTCTGGCATAATAGGTACAGATAGAGGAGTAGGATACATTCACAGAGCAGTTAAATACACGAATCTGAGGATTTTCCACTGCTGCCTTTACACTCTGAGCCGCCATCTGAGGAGATGTAGTGAAAATCACATTGCAGCCGGAAGCCACAGCCAGAGATATATTCTGCACCACCTGACTGTCTGTAGAGGCATTATTAAATACCACTGTCTGCAGCTTTCCTTCGTATTTCTGCTCCAAATACATCCGTCCCAGCTCATGAGCATAAACCCAGCCAGAGCTTTCCTTGGTCTTCGGATATATAAATGCTATTTTCAACATTTCCGGCTCAATATTTTCAGAACCCTTCAGCCAGTCAAGCAGCTTTGCTGCAGGCTTTTCCTGCTCTGCGGGATTTTCTACCAGATCAATCCTGTTTCCATGAGCCTTTAAAAGCAGCTCATCCCATATTTTATCCAAATCCCGCCGCATCTGATCTCCTGTTTTTTCCTTTACCTGGGAATAACCGAAAATCTCTACATAAACCAGAAAGGCATCGGATGCCGTCATCTCAATATCCGGTGTCCGCTTTCCTTCAAATATCTGAACAAACAGATCATGAGCTCCCTTAAAATACATTCTCTGATCCTGATCCCACACCTGTCCCGGCTTCATTCCCATAGCCTTCAGAAGGCGGCTGTAGCTTTCCTCTCTGCTGAACCATACGTCACAGTTAAAGGATACCTGATAGAAATCCAAAAAGGCATAATACAAACGGTTGTCTGCTTCCTTACTGCGGCGGGGAAGCAGGCGGGTTACATAGGCAGGCACGCTGTAGGCATTGACATACTTCAAAACACTGACCCGCTTATTGCCCTCCTGCACATAGTAGCGATTCATAAATTCATATGCCAGAATCGGATCGTGAATCCCCTCTTCAATCTGATAATCATAAACTCGGGCCCATTTGGCTCCAAACTCTGTCTTTTCTCCCAGAAGAGGCATAAAATTTCCTGCAAAGGCTTCTGTCCGTCCCTTTGTCTTAGTTCCCACAATCTTGCTTAAGGGCACATCAATCAGCCCTAAATTAACCTCTGAAACAATATCTGCATTGGCAAGAATATCATCCAGAACCGGAAGATAGGGATATTCGCCCTTTGCCACCGATGCCTGGTACTGTTTGCGCCCCTGGCGCAAAGCTCCCGTGTAATCGTAAAGTGCCATCGCTTCTTCTCCTTTCTGCCTGTCCAGGCACTGTTTTATGACAGCAGCTTCAACAGCTCCTCTTTTGTAAGAGAGGACAGGGAAAGCCTTTCCCCGGAAATAATCTGATCTGCCAGATTTTTCTTCTGCGCCTGCAGCTTCATTATATTTTCTTCAATGGTATCCTTCATAATCATCTGGAACACTGTTACCTGCTTTTCCTGGCCAATTCGATGGGTTCTGTCGGTTGCCTGATTCTGGGCTGCTGCATTCCACCAGGGATCATAATGAATCACCATATCTGCCGCTGTCAGGTTCAGCCCTGTTCCTCCCGCCTTCAGAGAAATCAGAAAAACAGGAACGCTGTCTGTCTGAAAGGCCCCTGCCATGCGTATTCTTTCCTCCTTGGAGGTTCCTCCTGTCAGCAGATAATAGGAAATCCCCTCCTTTTTCAGGCGTTTTTCAATCACCTCCAGCATAGAGGTGAACTGAGAAAATACCAACATTTTATGGCCGCCCTCAATTCCTCCGGAAATCAGCTCCATACAGGTATCCAGCTTTGCAGAGCCGCCTCTGTACTTCTGAAAGCAGAGGGAAGGATCGCAGCAAATCTGTCTCAATCTTGTCATCTGCGCCAGAATCTGCAGCCGCTCGCTTCCTCCAAAATCACCATCCAAATCCTCCAAATACCGCTTCAGCTGCAGCGCCTGTGCATTATAAAGGGTCTGCTGCTCTGTCTCTGCCCTGGAATAAACCACAGTTTCCAGCTTCTCCGGCAGATCCTTTAGCACATCCTTTTTCAGACGTCTCAGGAGAAACGCCCCCGTCAGCCTTTTCAGAGTCTCCACAGCCGTCTGATCCCCGTCCTTTGCCACCGGATTCTCAAAACGCTTTTTAAATTCTCCATAGGAAAACAGAAATCCCGGCATCAGATAGTCAAAAATACTCCAAAATTCACTAAGCCTGTTCTCAATAGGAGTTCCTGTCAGGGCAAACCTGGTTCTCGAGGAAATCATCTTGACTGCACGGGCCGTCTGGGTGGACGGATTTTTAATATACTGCGCTTCATCAATAATCTGAAAACGGAAGGAAATCCCTTCATAAAAAGGCAAATCCCGTTTCAGAAGATCATAGGACGTAATATAAATCTGCGGCTTCTCCCCGACATTTCCTGCGTGGGCCGCTGCAAGAATTTCCTGTCGTTCCCCGGCAGCTCCTGTCACAGTCTGCACCTTCAACTCCGGCGCAAACCGGTTAATCTCATTTTCCCAGTTGTACACCAGAGAAGCCGGACAGACAATCAGAAAACGGCTGGCCTGGTTTTTCTGGGCCTCATCCAATAAAAGTGCAATCACCTGAACGGTCTTTCCAAGTCCCATGTCATCTGCCAGAATTCCGCCAAAGCCATAGCTGTCCAGGGTTTTCATCCAATAAAAGCCTGTTTTCTGATAACTGCGCAGTACACTGCGCATAGACACAGGAATCTCAAAATCTCCGTCCTCCACAGACTTCATTCCTCTGACAACAGCCTTGAACAGGTTATCCCTGTAAAAGGTAATCCCATTTCCATCTTTCAAAATACTGTCCAGATACAAAGCCCGGTACATGGGGATCCGAAAGGTGCCGGACTCCTCCTTCTCCTGTTCTGCCGACATACCGTTGATCATTTTTGCAACTGTAAAAATCCCTGCGTCTCCCAGCTGGAGAAATTCTCCCGTTTTCAGTCGGTAATAGGGCTTTTTCGGCTGATAATTTTTTAAAAGCTGCTGAAGCTGGGCCTGCGTCATTCCCTCTGCCTCCACATGAAGCTCCAGCCAGTTTCCCATAGTCTGAACCCCCACCTGCACCCTCGGCGGCGGAAGAATCCTGATTTTTTCAGCTTCCTCTGACACAAAAACTGTTCCCAGCTCCATAAATTCTGCCATACCCTCGCTAAGGAGCCGGTACATAGCTTCTTCATCATCCCGAATCAGAAGAGTTTCCCCGCTTTCATCACGGTATTTAAAATATCTGGTAATTGCCTGACTGATTCTGAATTCTCCCGGAACGTCACGGCAAATGGTTCTTGGCACCTTCTCATCTTCTACTGGCTGAAACGAAAAATCTCCGTAAGAAAGCACCGGCTTCATGGTAATTTCTCCCGGTCTTGGGCTGTCAAATGAAAAAGTTGCTTTTAATTCCTGAGGCCGATACTGTTCCAAATCCACATCCTTAATATTCATACTGGTATAAGGGAGAATTTTCTGAAGCACTCTCTCATAAAACAATGGAATATCCCTATCCTGAACAGTCAGTGTATGACTTCTTTTGTCTTTTAAAACCTGCTCTAAAAAACTTCCCATCTGCCTGGAGGCTTCTCCCTCCAGACACACGAAACGCGTTCTGTCTCCTACATACCAGCAGTCTTCTCCCGGAAAACCATAGGTATCCGGATCCACAGAAACCTGAATGCCGTCTCTGCCTGCACGGCAGATATCCACAGAAACTGCAAAAGGAAGGGTCTCTGTCCCCTCTTTTCCGGAATGGCTCACCGTCACCTGTGCAGATGCCCCGGAGGAAAACTCTACCTCAAGAGTCTGTCCTTCCATCAGCCTGAAAAACCGCTCCCGGTTAGCACGGCTTAAATTCAGCTGTCTCAGCCCCTGTACTGTTGCAAAGGTGCTTCTGCGAAACTGCTCATAATGTTCCTGATACACATGAACCAGCTCTGCCAGAAGCATACAAAGAGGTCTGTCCTCTTCTGCAAACGCATAAATGCTGTGATGAAAGGTCAGCTGTTTTCCGTAGGAGACACTGGCGCCACTGTCGATTGCCTGTACAAAGGCTATCAAATCCCGAAGCACATAAAACCGCGATCTGCCCAGCTTAAACTCAACAGATACTTCATTATTTTTTAGAATCAGACGAGGAATCAGACGAATCTGTCCTTCCTCCTGCTCCCGGATAATCTGAGCCACCTCACGATTCGTGTATTCCCGAATCATAGTTCGAATTTCCTGGGATGTAGATACAGGCTTTCCTGTTTCTACTGCCAATTCCTTCTGCCATTTATCCCATACCAGCTTCGCGTGAGCACACATTCCGTGAAAAGAATTTCCCTTTACACAAGAACAAGAGTAGTCGCGAATCTGACTACCCTTGACATAAAGGCGCACCTGATAAGAACTGCCTTCATCCTCAACAGATGCCTGCAGCCCCATCTCTCCTTTCCAGAAGGTGCTGGTTCTGAAATTGGTTATTTCCATATACACGCCTCCGGTTCCTACTGATTTTCCGGTCACTTCCCGCTCCTGACGCACTCCCAGCTCGATTCCGCTTCGCTTCATCTCGCTGCGCGGGCTCCGCCCTATAAAAGAAGACCTCCGGCCTGCTCTACGTGAGCATGCTCACTCCGCTCTGGGCTCTTCCCGCTCCTGACGCACTCCCAGCTCGATTCCGCTTCGCTTCATCTCGCTGCGCGGGCTCCGCCCTATAAAAGAAGACCTCCGGCCTGCTCTACGTGAGCATGCTCACTCCGCTCTGGGCTCTTCCCGCTCCTGACGCACTCCCAGCTCGATTCCGCTTCGCTTCATCTCGCTGCGCGGGCTCCGCCCTATAAAAGAAGACCTCCGGCCTGCTCTACGTGAGCATGCTCACTCCGCTCTGGGCTCTTCCCGCTCCTGACGCACTCCCAGCTCGATTCCGCTTCGCTTCATCTCGCTGCGCGGGCTCCGCCCTATAAAAGAAGACCTCCGGCCTGCTCTACGTGAGCATGCTCACTCCGCTCTGGCTGGAGGTCTTCTTTTGCACGTCAGGGCTGTAACGTCACATCCGTTCGGGGGCTTCGAAGCCTAATACCTGGATGCAGGTGGTAAGAACATCTTTTACCAGGGTGATCAGACGAATCCAGCTGGCCTGACGGGCCTTATCTTCCTCTGCGAGAATTCTGGTATCGTGGTAAAAGCTGTTGAATGCGTTGGATAAATCAAAGATATACTGACAGATCTTATGAGGCGCAGTCTCTGCAAAAGCATTTTCCATTACCTCATTATATTTTGCCAGTTCTAACATCAGTGCCTTTTCTCCGCTGCCGGACGGCGCAAGAACAGCAGAAGCCTCAGCTTCTTCCTGCTTCTGATCCAGATATTTGCCCAAAATGGATTTGATCCGGACAATCGTGTACAGAATATAAGGACCTGTATTTCCCTCAAAAGAAATAAAGCGCTCTAAGTCAAATACATAATCCTTTGCAGCCTGGTTGGAAAGATCTCCGTACTTTAATGCAGCCAGTCCCACAACCTTGGCTGTTTCTCTCGCTTCATCCTCAGATACCGTGCGGTTTTCCATAATTCTGGCATAAACAGCCTCATCAATATCTGCAATCAGATGCTCCAGACGCATAACGCCGCCGTCTCTGGTCTTAAAGGGCTTGCCGTCTCTGCCGTTCATAGTACCAAAGCCAATATGGATCATCGGGGTTTCCGGCTTTACATATCCAGCCTTTTTCGCTACACGGAATACCTGGGTAAAATGCAGCTCCTGGCGCTTGTCTGTAATATAAATATATTTTACCGGCGCAAAATCCTTTTCTCTCTCCAGAATCGTTCCCAAATCTGAAGTAGCATAAAGAGCTGCTCCGTCTGATTTGCGGACAATACAGGGAGGCAGTTCCTTAGAATCTGTTGGCTCTGCAATATCTACAACCAGAGCGCCCTGACTTTCATAAGCCAGCCCCTTATCCTGCAGATCCTGAATCAGCCAGGGGATATACGGCTCTGCATCGCTTTCTCCCTTCCACAAATCAAAATGTACGTCCAGATTTCCGTAGTTTCTCTTTAAATCTGCCAGAGAAACATTCATAATGTGTTTCCAAATTGCAGTAAAGGGTGCGTAACCGTTCTGCAGCTTAAAGGTTGCAGTCTGAGCACGCTCCTTAAAGCACTCATCCTCTTTTGCCTTTTTGCTGGCAGTAGGATAAATGTCCTCTAACTCACTGATGGTAAAAGGCGGCTCTGTCGGGTATTCTCCAGTATAAGATTCATCAAAATACACCAGCTCTGGCTTTCTGTCCCGCAGTTCCTCGATAATCAGTCCCATCTGCAATCCCCAGTCTCCCAGATGAACATCGCCCACCATATGATATCCCAAGAAATTTCCCATCCGACGAATGCTTTCTCCAATAACTGCAGAACGAAGATGTCCCACATGCAGAGGCTTTGCCACATTGGCTCCGCCGTAATCCACAATAATGGTTTCTCCATGACCAATTTCATCCAGCCCCAGCTTCGGAGCCTGAGTCATACCTTCCATATACTCTGCCAGATATAGGGAATTGACACGAAGATTGATAAATCCCGGCATTACTGCATTGACATCCTCATCCAGAAAAACAGGAGTTTCTCCTGCAGCAGCTCTCACACTGCACTGCTCCTTCAGCTTTGCAACTACATCTGAAGCAATATCAATCGGTTTCTTTTTATAGGCTTTTGCAGCTGCCATAGCGCCATTGCACTGATATTCACAGAGATCCGGGCGGTTTGACAATACCACCTTGGCATAAGATTCCTCATACCCACAGCCGGCAAATGCCGTCTTCATTTCATCAGCAATCAAATCAAGAAATTTTTTCACGTTTCCTGTCTCCTTTTATTCCATTCCTGCCGTCTTCTGATGACTGAAATCCAACTCCAGACATACGGCTCTTTTCCTTAGAAACTGATCTATTATTATAAAGGAATTTCAAAAAAAATTCAAGTCATTCAGAACTTACATTTCCCTGTTTTCCTGATAGATTTCCTGATTGTTTTCCTGAATTCTCTGAATCTGCTCCAAAGAAAGGGTGTCCCTCTGCCTTATACAGAAACTAACCGCTATCCCCCAAAATACAAACGCTTCACTGGCATGGAATGCAGAATTTGGCTTTTCCTGTCGAAAATGCAAAATCCCACACCCAGATTGTGCAGAATCCAGCCTTTCTACTCCTAAATACCAAAACCCATACTCAAATTGTGCAGAATCCAACTTTTCCGCCTCTAAATGCAAAAAACCGCCTCGGCCAAGGCCGAAGCGGTTTTTGCATTTATCTGCTTTAAAATTATGCTCTGGAAAGATACTCACCAGTACGGGTATCAATCTTAATCTTATCGCCGTTATCCACAAATAAGGGAACGTATACGGTAGCGCCTGTTTCAACAACAGCCGGCTTGGTTGCGCCCTGTGCGGTATCGCCCTTGAAGCCCGGCTCTGTGCTGGTAATCTCCAGCTCAACGAACAGCGGAGCCTCAACAGAGAATACTTTTCCGTTGTAAGAGCAAACCTTAACAACTTCGTTCTCTTTTACAAACTTCAGAGCATCGCCAATCACATCGGGAGTCAGAGCGATCTGCTCGTAGTTGTCCATGTTCATGAAGTTGAATAAATCACCATCTGCATACAGATACTGCATGTCTACACGGTCAATTCTTGCAGACGGGAACTTCTCAGTCGGACGGAAGGTTCTCTCTACTACGGAACCGGTCATAACGTTTTTGATTTTGGTTCTTACGAATGCAGCACCCTTGCCCGGCTTAACGTGCTGGAACTCTACGATCTGATATACTGCACCCTCGATTTCCAGGGTAATGCCGTTTCTAAAATCACCTGCTGAAATCATGTGATATTCCTCCTTGAATTTACGTACTGTTTTACGCGATTAATCTATTCTATAATATAATAAAAGATACGTTTTTTCAACCTTTTTTTTTCGTCTCCTAAAAATCCCCGTATCAGTTCAGCCCTGCAAAGGTTCAAACAGAAAAATGCGTTGAAAACTTATTTTCATAAGGCAGACGCCCGCTTCCTCTTGTTCCCCTGTAAAGGGGCAAAAAGATATATGGCAGAACCGTTAGAAATCCTCAGCTGGAAAAAAATTATCCCTCTTCTCCTGTTAGATAATCCATCGCCAGATCATAGCCCCGAAGTCCAAGCCCCACAATCTGTCCGGTGCAGACCGGAGCAGTCACAGACGTATGGCGGAACTCTTCCCGCTTATGAACATTGGAAATATGAACCTCAATAATCGGCACCTGAATGGATGCCAGAGCATCCCGCACGGCGTAGCTATAGTGGGTAAATGCTCCTGGATTAATAATAATTCCCTCTACACCTGTATGGTATGCCTCCTGAATCTTGTCAATCAATCCGCCCTCACAGTTGCTCTGAAAAACCTCCAGCTCATGTCCCTCAGCGGCAGCCTTTTCCTCCAGATGCTTCACCAGCCATTCATAATCCCTGGTTCCGTAAATTCCCTTTTCCCGAATGCCCAGGAAATTCAAATTTGGTCCGTTTAAAACAAGAAGCTTCATTAATTCTTCCCCTCTTTCTCTCTTATCAGATGCACAATCTCTTCCACGGTTTTCCCGTCCACATCTACAATCTGATGAGCTGCCTGACGATAAATAGGATTCCGGTAGGCCAAAAGTTCTTCCGCCCGCTGCTTCACATCAGTTCCCTGAAGAAGAGGTCTGGTGGTGTCTCCCTTTAACCGTTCTATCACCGTTTCTGCTTTTACCTGAAGAAAAATCACCTGTCCCAGTTCCCTTAAAAGAGCTCTGTTTTCCTCCCTGAGAGGCAGTCCTCCTCCCACTGAAATTACCTTCGGCTCCGTTTCCTTCTGCAGCTTTTTTAATACAGCAGTCTCCGTTTCCCGGAAAAATTCCTCCCCCTTCAACCGGAAAATATCAGAGATGGTCATGCCCGCTTCCTCTTCTATCATCTGATCCGTATCCACTAACGGAATTCCTGCTGTCTGGGCATAGGCCCGTCCCACACTGGTCTTGCCTGCTCCCATAAATCCAATAAAAATCACATTTTCTCTGCTCATACTCCCATCTCCCATGTAAATATTTTTCTCTCTTCCCAGTCCATGCGTGCCTTCCGGCGCCTACTTTTGACAGCATATTCCCCTGGCTCAAAACTTCCGGCAAAAACGCTCCCCTGGCTCAAATCTCCCAGCAAAACGCCCCCAAACTCAAACCTTTTCACAAAACGTTTCCAGGCCCAAACCTCGCGCCCAAACAGCTCCCGTCATTTTTTCTGGCTGGAATGAGATTTTTTATAGCAATGTAAAATAGGAGCCTCCAAATATCGTTTCAATACAATCTGGATCTCCTCTCTGGGGTTAATGGGCTTCACTAAAATCCCGTAAATCCCACAGCGATTGGCCCCGTAAACATCTGTAAACAGCTGATCTCCCACAAACAGGGTTGTCTTTCTGTCTGTTCCCATCAGCTCCATCGCCCGGAGATAATTTTTTCTTCCCGGCTTTCCTGCCTTATAAATATAAGGAGAATGTACGGCAGCTGCAAAGGACGCCACCCGAGGTTCCTTATTGTTGGACAAAAGGCAGGTTTTTATGCCCAGTCCCCGAAGCCGTTCAAACAGCTCCACCGCCCTTTTATCTGCCGGAGCACCATGCTCCACCAGAGTATTGTCAATGTCAAAAATCACGCCCCGAATACCCTTTTTTTGCCACTGCTCCCATGGAATCTCATAGGTGCTGTTGAGCCATTCACGGGGATAAAACTGTTCCAGTATCAATGCTTTTTCTCCTGTTTATTTGTTCTGAAGAAGCTTTCCCAGCTCCTCCATAAAGGTGTTCACATCCTTAAACTCCCGGTAAACAGATGCAAAACGCACATAAGCCACCTCGTCTAACTGCTTCAGCTTGCGCATCACCAATTCACCGATTACCGTAGTCTCCACTTCCTTTTCCTCCATGTTGAAAATCTGATTTTCAATCTCATCAATCATGGCATTGATCTGCTGTGTGGACACCGGCCGCTTGTGACAGGAATGAATAATTCCTGACTCAATCTTGGAGCGATCATAGGTTTCCCTGGACCGATCCTTTTTAATTACCATCAGGGGCATTGTTTCCAGTTTCTCATAGGTAGTAAACCGCTTTCCGCACTTTTCACACTGACGGCGTCGGCGTATGGAGCTGTTATCATCAGCAGGTCTGGAGTCGATTACCTTTGTATCCTGTGCATTGCAGTATGGACATTTCACTTCCTCTTTCCTCCTCATTCTCTGTAAAAACCCATGGGGTTTTGTCTGTAAATATTACATTTATTTTACATGACATAACCAAGATCCGCAAGCAGTTTTCACTGCAATCCCCCGGCCGCCATACTCCCCCCTTTTCTCACACACCGCTGCATGCCTTTTCCACATCCTTCAGACGTCTGATTTCCACAAGAATAATGTCTGAGCCAATCTGCCTGACATCGCGAAAGGAAATCACATACTCCTTTTCCCTTCCGAAAATCCCGCACAGACAGCCCGGCCCCGGTACAATCAGGTGAGTAATACAGCCAGTTTCCGGATCAAACTCCACATCTCCCACATATCCCAGACGTCTGCAGTCGCAGATATTAATCACTTCTTTTTTTTTAAATCAAAAATGCGCACAGAACCACCCCATTTCTTCCTGGTATATTCTATGCGCATCTTGATCATATGGTTCCATCCGGAAATCATTACCGAAACAGCTCTTTACCAAAGAAAAACTGCTGCAGCCCTGCAACCAGATTCTCCGGCAAATCAAATTCCGGCTCCGGCATCTGAGGAACCTCAGGAATACCGATTTCAAATCCTCCTCCGTATCCTGAAATTCCTACAAACAGAAAAAGTCCCCACATAAAAACAGTTAAAATCAAACCTCCCAGGGACAGCCCCAGCCCTGCCTTGGCCCGTCCGCTCATCGGTTCGTTTCCTTTTGACAGAAGGGCAAATAAAATTCCCAGTCCGCCGAAAATAAGTCCCCCGTAGCAGCAGCACGTCATCACAACTGCCAGGATTCCCATAACCAGAGAAGCAGTCGCCAGACCATTTGGTGACTGCCTATTCTGGTGGGATGGGGCAGAGTAAGACTCTGCCTGGAGATTCTGATACACGGGATACGAATTGTTCTCTCTCTGATCCTGGTTTTCCATTTCACCCTCCCTTGTTTTGCCGCCCCTGCCCGAAATTTTTATTCTGGCAGACGGCTGGATCCTCTGCTATTGCTTAAAACAGCGGAACAACAGCGCCCTCATAAGTTGTCTCCATAAATTCCTTTACGGTGTCACTGGTAAGAGCCTCCATCAGCGCCTTTGTGCCCTCCTCATTTTCCTTTCCTTCCTGAACAGCTACAACATTTCCATAAGTAACTGCTGCCTCAGAATCAGAAGACTCTACAGCCAGAGCATCTGTTACCTTCATACCTGCTTCGATGGCATAGTTTCCGTTGATAACAGCAATATCTACATCTGGCAGAGAACGGGGAATCTGCGCTGCCTCAACCTCAAACAGTTCCAGATTCTTCGGATTCTCAACAATATCCATCTTGGTTGCCTTCAGGCCAACGCCTTCCTTTAACTTAATCAGGCCCTGCGCCTCCAGAAGCAGCAGTGCGCGTGCCTCGTTCGTTGCATCATTGGGAACTGCAACCTTTGCTCCGTCTGCCAGTTCCTCCAGAGAAGCTGTCTTTCCTGCATAAATGCCAAAGGGCTCATAATGAACAGCGCCTGCGCTTACCAGCTTTGTTCCTCTTTCTGCATTAAACTGCTCCAGGTAAGGGAAGTGCTGGAAATAGTTTGCATCCAGGTCACCGGTATCCAGAGCCAGATTCGGCTGTACATAGTCTGTATATTCTACAATCTTTAAACTGTATCCCTTCTCCTCCAGAACCGGACGGGCTGCTTCCAGAATCTCTGCATGAGGCGCCGGACTTGCACCTACCACCAGCTCTTTCAGCTCTGCAGGTGCCTTGCTCTCCTCTGCCTCTGCCTCAGTCTCCTTGCTCTCTGCTGCAGCTGCCTGTGTTGATGCTGCTGCCGTCTCCTCAGTCTTGCTGCCGCATGCAGTTAATGCTGCCGCTGCCAGAAATGCTGCCGTAATTACACTGATTCTTCTCTTCATAATTCTTATCCTCCTCATAGATAATAATGAATAGATACCGGACAGTTCTTCTGCCCTGATTTATAAAGCCCTTTCGGCTGACAGTCTGAGGTTTTTCCCCTGGCTGCTAAATCCGTTTTCTTTGAAAATCCCGTTTTCTTACCGGATTCTCTTATCGCTGACTCTGGCCAGCTTCATGCCAATCTCCTGAATAATCTGAACAATAATTACCAGAATTGCTACCGTCAGAAACATCATATCTGACTCATACCGGTAATAGCCGTAGTTAATGGCAATACCTCCCAGTCCGCCGCCGCCTACTGCTCCGGCAATAGCGGAATATCCCAGAATCGTGGTGGTGGAAATAGCTGCTCCCACTAACAAAGATGGCTTTGACTCCGGAAGCAGCACCTTCCATATAATCTGAAAGGTAGTAGCGCCCATGGACTTGGCCGCTTCAATCACTCCGGCATCTATCTCCTTAAAAGAAGACTCTACCATTCTGGCAATGTAAGGAGCTGCAGACGCCACCAGAGGCGGCACCACTGCCTTCCAGCCCAGACTGGTTCCCACCAGCTTTCTGGTCAGGGGAATCATCATAATCAACAAAATCAAAAATGGAACGGAGCGAAGCAGGTTAATGGCAACGCCCAGTATCTTCTGAAGCATGGGAATCGGATGGATTCCCTCTTTATCTGTCACCACAAGAATAATGCCTAAGGGAATTCCGAGCATATAGGACAGCACTGTTGAAATCAATACCATGCAAAGCGTCTCTCCGATTCCATTTTGAATCAGCTCCATAATCTGCGGACTAAAGGTCATTTTCTCTTACCTCCTCAAATGGAATTTTTACAGTTTTCAGATAGTGAAGGGCTCTTGCAGCATCAGCTTCATCTTCCGGAAGCTGAATAATCATCTGCCCCATCGCCTTTCCTCCTACATCTCTCGTTGAAGCATACATAATATTCACCGGTACCTTGCAGGCAAGAATCATGTTGGCCAGCACCGGCTCCATGGATTCCCGTCCGTCAAAGATGATTCTGATTTTTCGGGAATGGCTGATCTTCACATTGGTAATCGCATCTCCCAGAATCAGCTGGCGTCCAATTTTTGACTTAGGCTCTGAGAAAATCTCGGCAACCTTTCCTACCTCTGCAATATGGCTTTTGTCAATAATTGCTACCCGATCGCAGATGGCCTCAATCACTGCCATTTCATGAGTAATCACAATCACGGTAATTCCCAGCTCCCGGTTAATCTGCTTGAGCAGCTGCAGGATCGACTTGGTTGTGTTGGGATCCAGGGCGCTGGTTGCCTCATCACAGAGAAGCACCTTGGGATTCGTGGCAATCGCTCTTGCAATCGCCACTCGCTGCTTCTGACCGCCGGACAGCTGGGCTGGATAAGCTCCTGCCCTTTCCTCCAGACCTACCAGCTTCAGCAGCTCCATGGCCCTGTTCTTTGCCTCTGCCTTAGTGTAAGAATGGTTCTTTGCAATTTCCATGGGAAAACAGATATTTTTCAGAACGGTTCTCTGGGACAGCAGATTAAACTGCTGAAAAATCATTCCCATGGACTGCCTTGCCATTCTCCGCTCTGCCTCGCTCATAGCCGCCAGATTTTCCCCTTCAAACAGCACCTGTCCAGATGTGGGAACCTCCAGCATATTGATACATCTTACCAGTGTGCTCTTTCCTGCTCCGGAAAGGCCAATAATTCCAAAAATCTCACCTCTGTAAATATCCAGATTAATGTCGTTTAACGCCACTACCGGGCCGTTAGCCGTCTTAAATTCCTTTCCCATTCCCTTTAACTGGATAATCGTCTCTTCGTTTGCCATATTTCCTCCTTCCATTTCCCTGTGCTCAAAAACGAAGCTCGCGAGCGAGCTTCTCCGCCTGCGGCAGATCGTCTCATCAGCCCAATTCTCTTCCAACCCATGGCGATCCTTGCGGAGCGTTTTTGTTTCACAGGAAATTGCGTCCTATGAAACAAAAAACCGCAGGCCTGTAAAGACCTGCGGCTGTATCTCCGGTTCCCCGGTACTATCCCTATTGTCTCTCAGCATCCATGCAAATCATATCCTGTTTTTTGAATACGCAAACATACGGCACATGTCCATCATCATGCCGCACATCATTGCCATATTCATCTGCATGGTTGTAATCTGAGTCATAACAGCTTCCTCTCTTCTTCCCTGATATGGTAAAACAGAAGTTCTCTATGTGGCGTATTGTACGTCACATGGTCTTATTTGTCAAGCAATAATTCACAATTTCCTTGACTTTTCCTCTGTTTCCTGTATAATGTCCCTCTAGTTAGTTCTATTTCGAACTGTTCAAAATAGAACTGTTTGCTGAAAATCTATTTTCTTCAAGACCATTTGAAAGGAGGTATTCCCATGTCATCCTGGATCACTGAGCTTCTGGAGACTACCCGCCGCACCAATAAGCTTCACGAGTCTTTTCTGCGGGATCTCTGCGAAACCTATCATCTGACCATGACAGAAGCGTCCATCATTTGTTTTCTGAAAAACAATCCACAGCTGGATACAGCAGCAGACATTGTAGAATATAAAATGCTGGCTAAAAGCCATGTTTCTCAGGCCGTAGAATCTCTGATCCAAAAATCCATGCTGGCCCGGACTGCCGATCCTCACGATCGGCGCAGACAACACTTATCCCTGCTGCCTGCCAGCGCGCCTGTGACAGACTCTATTCAGGCAGTCCAAGAGCTGTTTTTTCAGGAACTTTTTTCCGGTTTTACAGAAGATGAGCAGAACCAGTTCTTTGCATTTAACCAGAGAATCATTAACAACACAAAAAACATGCTAGAAAGAAGGAAATATCTATGACAGACAACAAAGATTTTCTTGGAAGGGAACCTATCGTCAAGCTGCTGTGGACCTTATCCCTTCCTACCATTGCCGCCCAGATTATTAATATGCTCTACAACATTGTAGACCGGATTTATATCGGCCATATTCCGGAAACAGGCGCCCTGGCTCTGACCGGTGTCGGCGTCTGTATGCCGTTAATTATGATTGTGTCTGCCTTTGCCATGCTGGTAGGCAACGGCGGAGCGCCCCGAGCCTCTATCTTTATGGGCAAAGGCAAGTATGAAGATGCAGAAAAAATACTGAACAACTGCTTTACTCTTCAGCTGATAATTTCCGTAGTTCTCACAGGAATTCTGCTTTTGTTCAACCGAACGCTGCTTATGGCCTTCGGCGCCAGTGAAAATACCATTGAGTACAGCGTCAGCTATATGAATATCTACGCCATAGGCACCATCTTCGTACAGCTTACCCTTGGCATGAATGCATTTATTACTGCCCAAGGCTTTGCAAAAACAGGAATGCTCTCCGTACTGATTGGCGCAGTAACCAATATCATTCTGGATCCGATTTTTATCTTCGGTCTGAATATGGGCGTCCGCGGCGGAGCTCTCGCTACGGTTCTTTCTCAGGCGCTTTCCTGTATCTGGGTTCTAACCTTTTTAATGGGCAAAAAAACACAGCTGCGGCTGCGGCCAAATCAGTTCGGCCTCCAGAAAGCCATCATCCTTCCCTGCGTTGGACTGGGTACCTCCACTTTCATTATGCAGAGCAGCGAGGGCATTATTTCTGTATGCTTTAACTCCTCTCTTCTGAAATATGGAGGCGATATTGCCGTAGGCGCCATGACCATTCTGACCAGCGTAATGATGTTTGCTATGCTGCCTCTGCAGGGACTGGGACAGGGCGCTCAACCAATTATCAGCTATAACTACGGTGCCAGAAACCCGGAACGGGTGAAAAAGGCTTTCTGGCTTCTGCTTAAAGTCAGCATGGCCTATGCAACGCTTCTGTGGCTGTTTATCATGATATTCCCCAGAGGCTTTGCTGGACTGTTCACCACGGACGCAGCCCTTCTGGACTTTACCAAACGGGCACTTCGGATTTACCTGGCATGTCTGTTCCTGTTCGGAATTCAGATTTCCTGTCAGATGGCCTTCAATTCCATCGGCTATGCCAAGGAATCCATTATGGTAGCAGTTATGAGAAAATTCGTTCTCCTGATTCCGCTGATTTACATTATCCCACATTTCTGGACAGGAGATCAGGTCTCTGCTGTATACATGGCCGAACCCGTTGCTGATTTCTTTGCCGTTTCCTTTACTGTCTTCCTGTTCCGGAAACAGTTTAAAAAAGCGCTGGAGAGCATCAGCGGGAAGAAGGACGTCTTAAACGCTTGAGGTACTCCCTCTGCTCCGGTTTAATCCGGAAGCTTTCCACAGATTTTTGAATCGTTTTATTGTGCGTCCACGCATCCAGGCGCTGCTCCTCCAAAAAGGGCAGCGCCTTTTCATACTGTTTTGCCAGCGCTGTTGCAAAATACCAGGCAATCATCATTTTCACATAATACTCTTCTGAATGCAAACCGCATACAAGCTCCAGATATTCCGGTTCAAACTCCTCATCCAGATAATAGCACATCAGCATTTCCGCAGCAAATCGGATGGTATATGTATGGTCAGAACAAAGCCACCGGCGGATCTCTTTCAGAAATTCCGGAAGGCGCTTTTTTACTACTGCCGGACGAATCAGATCGCAGGTAGCCCAGTTGTCCACCTGAGGCAGAAAACGCTCCAGCTGAGCCACGCAGTCTTTATAATCCCTGATTCCGGAAATCAGAATTCCATGAAGATTATTTTCCTCATAATAGCTGTGAACTTCCTCCTGCAAAAACCGTCCTGCCTCATCTGTTCCCGCCAGTTCCCGGGCCAGACGTCTCAAGTCCGGAGTTCTTACGCCAATAATCCGCTCTCTGCTTATTCCCGGCATCAGACGGGCCTGAAAATCCCCATATTCCTGATCCTGAAGGGAAAAGAGCCTGCTTAAAATTCTATTTTCCTGTGTCTCTCTGCTTTCTTTAACCACTCACATCTCACCCCCTTTCTCTCTCTGCTTTCCTGTACCGTTCCCATGCTGCCTCTGCCTTCAAAGCCAGGATACTGGAAAACCACCCTGCCAAAAAACCGCCCAGCACATCCGTAGGATAATGAACGCCCACATAAAGCCGGGAAAAACCAATGAGAACAGCCAAAATCACAAATCCCAGCCCCTTCCTCTCCGGAAACATCCGCAGATAGACAAGAGCCGCTGCAAAGGACGCACAGGTATGGCCTGAAGGAAAGGAAAAATCTGTCTGCTTCTCCACCAGAAGCTCAATAACAGGATACAAATCATAGGGCCGTATCCTGGCAACAGCATTTTTCAGAAATGCATTAGTAATCAACGCTCCCACAGCCAGAGAAAAACCGGCTGTCAATCCCGCTCTCCTGGTTTTGGGGATCAGAGCAAAAACCACAGCTGTCACAATCCAGAACCAGCCTGCATTTCCCAAAAAAGTCACAGCCTTCCAAAATCCCGTCATCCAATCTGCCCGGAGATATTCCTGTATCAGCAGTAAAATCCACACATCTGCCTGCTGAATCCATTCTCCTATCATAACAATCACACTTTAATCCTTTCTCTCTTTTCTTGCATTTTCCCCGATTCTGTTATATGATGGCATTCAGTATTGGCAGCTATTCAAACACAAGGAGGAATACCATGATTTACAGCTTTAACAACGATTACAGTGAAGGCGCCCATCCGAGGATTCTGCAGGCTATGATGGAAACCAACCTGGAACAGAATAATGGTTACAGCCTGGATCTCCATACAGACCATGCAAAGGAACTGATTCGCCAGGAAATTGGCAGAGAAGATGCAGATATCCATATGATTACCGGAGGAACCCAGACAAATCTTCTTGCCATTTCCTGTGCCCTAAAGCCCTACCAGGCTGTCATCTGTGCAGAAACCGGTCATATCAATGTCCACGAAACGGGAGCCATCGAAGCCACCGGACACAAGGTTCTGGGACAGCCCACCCCAGATGGACTTATGACCCCTGCCCTGATCCAGAAGGCTCTGGACTGGCACACTGACGAACATATGGTACAGCCAAAAATGGTCTATATTTCCAATGCCACTGAAGTAGGCACCCAGTATACCAAGGCTCAGTTGGAGGCGCTTTCCGCTTTCTGCCGCCAGAAAGGGCTTTACCTGTTTTTAGACGGAGCCAGACTGGGTTCTGCCCTTACCAGCCCTGCAGGCGATCTGACACTTGCGGACATTGCCCGCCTGACGGATTTATTTTACATTGGAGGTACAAAAAACGGCGCCCTTTTCGGAGAAGCCCTGATCATCCTAAACCCGGATTTAAAGCAGGATTTCCGTTTCCTCATCAAACAGAAGGGCGCCATGCTGGCAAAAGGATGGCTTCTTGGTATCCAGTTTGAAGAGCTGTTTCAGAACCGCCTCTTCTATGACATGGCTTCCCATGCCAATGAAATGGCAGGCAAGCTTCGCCGCGGCATTGAAGACTGCGGATATTCCTTCCACTGGGCATCCACAACAAACCAGCTGTTTCCCGTACTTCCAAACACGGTTATGGAAGCTCTTTCCAGGGATTTCCTTTTCTCCGTCCAGACTGTAATTGATGACACACACACCTGCATCCGTCTGGTGACCTCCTGGGCTACAAAACCGGAAGCCGTTGACGCCTTTTTAAAGGCGCTTCAGAAGCTTTCCTGATTTTCGGCTCTCTGCATGTTTCTTTCGAAGAGGATCATAAGTGTTCTGGTCCTCTTCTGGAAAGAAGCCCCCTGCAGGCTAACGTTTTTTCATTTCCGATTCTGCCGACTCTTTTTGGCTTTGAAAAGCCTCTTCTGCCGCTTTTATAGCTTCCGGTTCCATAGCCTCTGAAAAATTCAGCACTAAAAGCCTGCTTTCATCCGTAATCACATACGTATCAAAGGCATCCCCGGAATCCTCCCGAACAGACATCCCCGGAATCTCCAAACTATAATGAAACCTTACCACAGTTATCGAGGGATCCTCGGCCGAAAGCTCTGTCCGGGTAATCCGCCATTTATCACCCCGATCCTTAGGATAGACGGATTTGCTGAAGCGCAGCGCAGCAGGAATGGGACTTTCAAAATACTCGATCATCATTCTGGCCCCGGTCTTGCTGCTTCTTCCTATTTGACTCTGATAAACAGCTGCCGGACTTTTTAAATTTTCCAAAAGATAATTTTCAACCGTATCATATTCCGGGGCTATCTTTTCCAGAGGATACATCCATTCCCATGTATCTTCCTGCAAGGCTCTGTTTTCCGGAATGTTTTTTTCCATAAGAAATACAGCTGTTCCCCAAAAAATCATACTGACTGCCGCACTGCAGACAGCATATTTTCCCTTTTTTACTCTGGTATCTCCGCTCCCGTGCAGACGAATCCAGGACTGCATTCCCAACAATATAAAAAAGAGCGCCATAATTGCAAAAAATATCACCGAATTTCTGCTGGAAAGTCCAGATATACCAAGATATCCGGCAAGCAAAAATCCCCCTAAAAATACCGTTGCCAGAGTCTTTGCTTTCACATATCCCAAACTGTGCTGCAAGAGTATTCCTGTCTCTTTCATCTGACGGCTTCCCCGCACAAACCAGAAAATGCCTTCTAAAATTCTCCCTCCAAAAAATACTGACAGAATCACCAGCAAAAGTCCGTCTGCCAGTCTCTCTGGATCTGCCAGGCTCTTTCCTGGATTTTCCAATACATCTCTCATGGCCCAGACAAAAAAAACAAGCAGCAGGGCTACTGTAAACCAGGATGTCATAAGCCTTTTTTTCTGAATCGAAAACTGGATATTCTCCTTTAAAGGCTCTGCCAGTGGAAGCTCCCAGCTTCTGGCATAAAAAATCTGAATACCAGGACCTCCGCACTGAAATCTCCATCCGGCCTTCCCGCACTGTTCTCTCATCTTCCGCGCCTCGTAGCTGTCAGGCCCTGTTATAAAGGAACCGCCGGGAACAAAGGCTGCCGCATAACGCCTTTGTTCCGGTTCTCCCTCATAAAATACAATTCCCCACTCCTCTATCTTATCTGGAAACCATCCTTTTTCTGCCATCTGTTCCAGATACATGGACAAAGCGCCCATCTCATTTGTCTCAAATGACCAGAATGTCCATTTTCTTTTCTTCATGCATTTATCTCTCCTCTGATTCTCACCCTTATGAATCCCCCATTCTTCTTGTTCGGTCTTGCCAGATAAGAAAAAAGCTCGCGAGTTTATCCGCCTGCGGCGGGTCGCTTCTGCGGCAAAATTCTCTGACGCTGCATGGCAATCCTCGCGGAGCGTTTTTCTTTCATAGGACGCAATTTCTTATGAAAGAATGACCGTCCTGAACAGTTACTATTTTACTATAAATTTTCAGACCATCACAAGTAAAATTTGAGAAAACCAGACGTTCTGTGAACAGTTATGAGTTCTCTGCACTGTCCTCCGGCATGGAACGAAAAAAAGATACAACGAAAGGAAGCGTAATTGCTGCTGATATAATATCTGCCGTCACCTGGGAAATCTGAATTCCAAGCAGACCAAATACATGGCTGAAGATCCACAAAATAGGGATAAATACAATGCCGCTTCGTATCATCGACAAAAAAGTTGCCATTCCGCTTCTTCCAATACTCTGAAACAGCATATTTCCGCACAGAGAGATCGGAAGAAAAAACAAAGAGAGACACTGAGCCCTAAGCGCCCGAACACCCACGCGGATCACCTCCGGATCATCCCGGAAAAGAGCAATAATCCATCCAGAACAGAAAAATCCTGCTACTGCTGAAATACTTAACACAACCAGACTGCTGCGGATACTGAACCAGAAGCCCTCCCGCACGCGGCTGTATTTTCCTGCTCCGTAGTTGAAGGCACTGACCGGCTGAAATCCCTGCCCAATTCCCAATGCCACACAGAACAGAAAGTTAATTACCCTGGATACAATACTCATAGCTGCGATTGCTGCATCCCCATATACAGCAGAGCACAGGTTCAACACCATCACAGAAACGCTGTTGAGTCCCTGACGCATCAGGCTGGGAAAACCCACTGCTATAATATTGGTAATATCCTTCCTGCTGTGAGTGAAATATTTTATGCTGATTCGGCTCTGAATCTTTTCCCTGAGAAAGGGGCTGATCAGAATCGCCGCTCCCACATACTGAGAAACTGCGGTGGAAATTCCTGCTCCCCTGACCCCCATATCCAATCCGAAAATCAGAACCGCATCCCCAAAAATATTCAAAATTCCGCCGAAAGCCAGTCCCATCATGGCAAACACCGCTTTTCCCTCATACCGCAGAATATTGTTCATCACACAGCTGGAGGCCATGGCAGGCGCTGCTAAAAGAATCCAGGTACTGTATTCCTTTGCATAAGGCAAAATGGAATCCGTACTTCCCAGAAGACGCATCAGCGGCTCCTGTAAAACCAGTCCCAAAATCCCCATCAAACTGCCGCACAAAAGCGAAAGAAAGAAGCTGGTAGAGGCAAAGATTCTGGCACTCTCCACATCTCTTCCGCCCAGTTTTCTGCTGATATTGCTTCCTGCCCCGTGACCCAGCATAAATCCGAAAGCCTGAATAATCGCCATCAGAGCAAATACTACGCCGGTAGCTCCACTGGCACTGGTTCCCAGGCGGCTTACAAAAAAAGTATCCGCCATATTATACACATTTGTCACCAGCATACTGATCGTAGTGGGAAGTCCCAATGTCAAAACCAGCTGATGAACCGGAGTTTTTGTCATTTTGTCAAACTGCTCCTGAGCGCTTTCGCCTTTTTCCACATGTTTTCCCTGCATTCCTCTTACACCCCTGAATTACACTGTTTTTCTATCCTGTCGCCTGTTGACAAAAACAGGAATTTTACCTGTATCTTAGCACATTTAAAAACCTTCTACAAGCTTCTGAAAAAGAATCTGCCTTGTTCATCTCCCCTTTCCCAGCTGTGTTAGCAGCCATTTTTCTCTAGAGTACATTGCCCATTCTCACAGTTCGTTTTTATATCACAAAATGTACCTTCCCATAACATAAAAAAAGATACTGCCCAACCATCAACCGACGATCGGACAGCACCTTTATGAAGCTTACTTTTACAGAATAATCTTGGAAGGACACTTTTCTGCGCACTTGCCGCAGTTTGTACACTTCGCATAATCAATGACTGCTACGTTGTTATCCATGTGAATCGCATCAAACTCACACTGCTTGGTACACAGGGTACAGCCAATACAGCCATTGTCACATTTGGCCTTTACGTCCTTGCCCTTATCGTGGGAAGCACACTGTACCAGATGCTTTGCAGAGTAGGGAACCAGCTCAATCAGATGATTGGGGCAAGCAGCCACACATTTGCCGCAGGCAACACATTTTTCCTTGTCTACAACAGCAACACCATCCACAACATGAATCGCATCAAAAGCACAGGCCTTTACGCAGGAGCCGTAACCCATACATCCATAGGAGCAGGCTTTTTCACCAGCACCGGGAACTACAGCAACCTTGGCACAGTCATCAATACCAAAGTAATTGTACTGTACACGGGTTTTATCACAGGTACCTTTACATTTAACAAAAGCAACCTTCTTCTCAGAAGCTCCGCCTTCTACGCCCATAATTGCGGCAATCTTATCAGCTACAGCCGGACCGCCTACCGGACAGGCATTGACAGCTGCAGTTCCGGCGGCAATCGCGCTTGCCAGACCGTCACATCCCGGGAATCCGCAGCCGCCGCAGTTATTTCCCGGCAGCTCTGCTCGAACCAGGATTTCTTTTTCATCTACCTCTACTTTTAACTTCTCACTGGCCAGTCCCAGGAGTACACCGATAATAATACCGATAGCACCGATGATTCCTGCTGCCATGAGCAATCCCATCATATTCATCCTTCGATCCCTCCCGTTAAATCAGACCGGAAAAGCCCATGAAGGCAATCGCCATCAGACCGGAGGTGATCAGCACAATGGGTGATCCCTTAAAGTTAAATGGAATATCATTGTCTTCAATGCTTTCACGGATACTTGCCAGCAGTACAATTGCAATGGTAAAGCCTACTGCAGTACCAAAACCGTTGGCCACGCTGAAAATAAAGTTGTACTCCTTCTGTACGTTGGTCAGAGCGGAACCCAGAACTGCGCAGTTGGTGGTAATCAGAGGCAGGAACACGCCCAGCGCCTGATACAGGGACTGCATATTTTTCTTCAGGAACATCTCAACCAGCTGTACCAGAGCTGCAATAACCAGGATAAATGCAATGGTCTGCAGATAGGTAAGACCTGTCGGTACCAGTACAAAGGTATAAATCAGGTTTGTCACAATAGAGGCCAGCACAATTACGAAAATAACGGCTGCGCCCATACCCAGAGAGGTGTCTACCTTCTTGGATACACCAAGGAACGGGCAGAGTCCCTGGAACTGGCTCAGGATGATGTTATTCACCAGAGCAGCGCCCACAATTACTAAAATTAATTCTTTCATCTACTCAGCCCCTCCTATTCTGCCGTTTTCTCTGCAGCTGCTTTTTCAGCGGCTGCTTTTTTTGCTGCAGCTGCCTTCTCAGCGGCTGCTTTCTTTGCTGCCAGAGCCTCTTCTTCTTTCTTTCTGCGAATTTCTTCCAGAGCCTCATGGTTTGCCTGACATGCAGAGCCGCTGCAGGTTAAGCAGTTGCCGCCGCAGGCCAGCTTGGAAGGAGCCACAGAGCCATTAGTAGCAGAGGGAGCCTTAAATTTGTTCTGAAGGGCAGTCAGGCCAGCCAGTACAAAGAATGCTCCGGGTGCCAGACCGAAAATAGCAATACGGTAATTTTCCGGAATTAGCTCAATACCGAAAATGGAGCCAGAACCAAGGATCTCACGGAAAATAGCAATACAGGTCAGACCTACAGTAAATCCAAGACCCATACCAATACCATCAAAAGCGGATTCCACAGGACCGTTCTTTGCTGCATATGCCTCAGCGCGGCCAAGGATAATACAGTTTACTACGATCAGCGGAATAAAAATACCCAGTGACTCATACAGGCTCGGAATATATGCCTGCAGAAGCAGCTGTACAATAGTAACCAGAGAAGCAACAATTACAATATATGCCGGAATACGTACCCGATCCGGAATAATTTTCCGCAATGCGGAAATAAATAAGTTAGAGAAAACCAGAACTGCCGTTGTGGACAGTCCCATGCCGACGCCGTTGATGGCGGTTGTGGTAACTGCCAGAGTCGGACACATACCAAGCATCAGGACGAAGGTCGGGTTTTCTTTAATAATACCGTTATATAAACGTTCTACACATTTATTCATGACTTCCTACCTCCTACTGTGCCAGGCAGTTCTTTACATAGTAAACTGCCCCGTTTACTGCACCAGTTACTGCATTTGAAGTAATGGTCGCACCGCTGATTGCATTGATCTCATTCTCTGCGGAAGCGCCGTTTTTGGTAACAGTAAATGAATCTACATTCTTGCCTGCATACTGGCCTTTCCATTCCGGCTTGTCTGCATTCATACCAAGACCTGCTGTCTCAGCCAGAGTTAAAAACTCAATGCCAGAAACTGTGCCGTCTGCTTCAATACCTACAGAAACAGTAATTGCGCCGCCATATCCGTCTTTGGAGGTAGAGGTAACAACATATCCCACCTCTGCGCCGGAAGCGTCCTTGCCGCTTACCGCCTCGTCCACAGTTACATTGCCATAGCCCAGGCCTGAAATCTCCGTATTGGCTGCTGCCAGAGCATCTGCAGAACCAGCTTCCTCAAAGGTCTCTGCTGCCGGAAGAACTGTCTTATAAGCCTCTGCCTTGGCAGCCATCTCAGCCGCAGCAATGGGAGCCTTTGTAATCTCATAAACACCGCCCAGACATGCACCGGACACCAGTGTGATGGCAAACAGGATCATGGCATCTTTCATAAATCCGCCTTTACTCATGATTTTTTGCCCTCCTTTCCAAATGGTGTCGGAAGAGTGAAGCGCTCAATCAGCGGAACCAGCAGGTTGCTGATGATAATTGCGTAGGAAACACCCTCCGCAGAACCGCCGAAAATACGGAACAGTCCTGTCAGAATACCTAAAAGAATACCGAACACAATCTGGCCCTTTGGTGTGATCGGGCTGGTCACATAGTCCGTTGCCATAAAAAAGGCACCGAAAATCAGACCGCCGCCGCAAAGGTGAGCCAGTACATAATTCAGATCCTGCTGTCCAAAAATAAATACGAAAACAGCGGTGGTCAGAATATAGGTAACCGGAATTCTCAGGGAAATCACTTTTTTCACAACCAGGTAAGCTGCACCGATTAACAGGGCAATCACAGAAACCTCACCAATGGTTCCCGGAATCTTACCAATAAACATCGCTGCTACATCTACACTCTCGCCTGCCTTTAATACTGCCAGAGGAGTTGCTCCCGTCCAGCCGTCCAGAGTAAATGCAGACATCTGGCCGGTAAAGGAAATCAGCAGGAAGCATCTTGCTGCCAGAGCCGGGTTCATAAAGTTCTGTCCCAGACCGCCGTAAAGCTGCTTTACTACAATAATGGCGAACACACCGCCCAGAGCCGGAATCCACAGGGCAATCTCCGGCGGCATATTAAGCGCCAGAATCATACCGGTAACAACGGCACTGAAATCACTGATGGTACAGGGTCTTTTTGTAATCTTTTCAAATACATACTCACTCAGCACGCAGGCCGCAATGGTTACAATCAGAACCAGCAGCGCGTGAAGCCCAAACTGAAATACACCAAAGGCTGTAGCCGGAAGCATGGCAATCGCCACATCCACCATAATGCTCTGGGTCGTCTCATTGCTCCGAACGTGCGGGGATGAGGATACGTTTAATAATTTACTCATGTCTTATCTTCCCCTCCTACGCTTTCTTTCTGCGGTTTGCTGCAACCGTTTTTCTCATTTCCTTGAAGGCCTGGGTCAGAGGACGCTTAGCCGGACAGATAAAGGTACAGCTTCCGCACTCCATACATTCCATGCCGCCAACCTTTTCAAAGGCCTTACAGTCGCCCTTTAAGGCTGCCTTCATCATCTTTACCGGCACAATATGGCTGGGACATACGCTTACGCACTTGCCACAGCGGATACAGGGCGTCTCTGCATTGGCAGCAACCTCGTCCTTGCTCATGCACAGCAGAGCGGAGTTAGTCTTTGTCACCGGAATATCCGTTCCAAATAAAGCCATACCCATCATAGGGCCGCCTGCAATCAGCTTCTCCGGCTCTGTTTTAAAGCCGCCTGCTGCCTCGATCAGCTCCTGCATATTGGTACCGATCTTCACCTGGAAGTTCTGGGGATTTGCAATCGCATCACCCGTCACGGTAACTACGCGGCGCATCAGCGGCGTTGTCTTACATACAGCATTATATACGGAAATAACCGTGTCAACGTTATCTACAATACAGCCAGCGTCCGCAGGAAGCATGGAGGAATTCACCTTTCTTCCAGTTACTGCATAAATCAGAGAACGCTCACCGCCCTGAGGATACTTGGTCTGCAAAGGACATACCTCAATCCGGGACTCGTCCTTTACCAGCTCCTGAAGCTTTTTAATTGCCTCCGGCTTGTTATTCTCAATGCCGATTACACCCTTGGCGTTGTCAAACAGCTGAAGGATCACCTTCAGACCGCCTACTAACTTCTCCGGCTCTTCCATCATCAAACGGTAGTCAGATGTCAGATATGGCTCACACTCTGCACCATTCACCAGAATATATTCGATTTTACTCTCATCCTTTGGTGCCAGCTTTACATGTGTGGGGAATCCAGCTCCGCCCAGACCTACAATTCCGGCCTCCTTCACAATATCGCGGATCTCCTGCTTTGACAGCTTTGCCGGATCGCGGTCTGCTCCCAGCCCCTCTACGGCAGTGTACTCACCATCATTTTCCACCACAATGGAGTTTACCATTGCACCGTTTGCAACACGCCTCGGCTCAACTGCTTTGACCGTTCCGGAAACAGAACAGATAACATTTGCAGAAATGAAGCCGCTGGCTTCGCCGATTTTCTGGCCTGCCAGAACCTTGTCACCCTTTTTCACCAGCGGAATCGCCGGAGCGCCGATGTGCTGAGACATTGGATAAACCAGATCTCCCTTCGGCATCAGGATCTGTACCGGCTTGTGCTCGGACAATTCTTTTCCTTCATAAGGATGAACGCCGCCTTTAAATGTAGCCAATCCCATGAATCCTTACCCTCTTTCTCTACTTTTTTCTTGCATTTTATTGACAAAATCTCTCACCTTGTCATCCATATCAGTATAACATAATTAAACAGGCCATTCAATTCCATTTTTCTCCTTGTATACTGTGTATATAATACATTTCTCGACCATTTTGTCTCATTTCTAAGTAGTTTTCGACTATTTTTTGTTAATAAAAAAACAAGTTTTTCTGTTTTTGTATTTATTATGTTTTTCTAAAAAAACAATTTATTTTTTATGAATTCCAATGATTCAAGAAAAAGGGTGAAATGAGGAAAAAACTGACAGGAGAGCTGATTTCCTGCGGCTGTCAGATTGTGAAATTTTTGTTCATTTTTAGCGTTTTTTATGAAAATTTTAAATTTATTGTTTTTTCTTATTTATATTAATAAGTTTTGCTTATTTATTTTCATTTAAAAAATTTTTTCAATTTTTTTGAAAGAAGTGCAATAAAACTCACTGCCTCTGCATTAACTAATTGAACGGATGAAAAGAGGAACGCTCTGAAGCAGAACATGCGGCAAAAAACCTATCAAGAACATTTACGAGATCCCTTGATGCATTACACTCTATCACACACCGCCGCAGCTCCTGTACAGGGGCAGACTCCTTTTCAAAAAACCTTAAAAATTAGGGTTGCAACCAAAAGAAGCAGGATTTCCCACAGCTCAACAAACTGTGAAAAATCCCGCTTCTTTTTTATACTCTCCTCAAAACAGAAAAACGTGATAAAATAGAAAAATTAAAACCACGAAACCATACAGGGAGGTATTTCTATGACTCAACCAGAACGCCGCGATGCATCTATGGCCTATATCAGCGATGACGCTGTCATGGAAGAGCAGCGCCAGTGCCGCAGGATTCTTCAGCGGTTTAATTTTGCCGATCGCTCTGACTTTGAAGGTCTAGCCACCATCACAAAAGAGCTTCTCGGTAAATCCGATCACGCCTTTATTAACCCACCCTTTTTCTGTGACTACGGAAAGCATATTGAAGTGGGCAAAAACTTCTATGCCAATTACAATTGTACTATTCTTGATGTAGCAAAAGTAACTATCGGAGACAACTGCATGCTGGCTCCTAACGTAGCCATCTATACAGCAGGCCATCCCCTCCACCCGGTATCCCGCAATTCTCTATACGAATACGGAATTCCCGTTACCATTGGGGACAATGTATGGATTGGAGGAAATGTCGTTATTCTTCCCGGTGTCAACATTGGCAGCAATGTAGTAATCGGTGCAGGAAGCGTAGTGACAAAAGATATTCCCGACTGGTCTCTGGCAGCAGGCAATCCCTGTCGGGTACTGAGAAAAATAACGGAAGAGGATAAGCGGTACTATTTCCGGGATCTGGAATTTGATGAGGAAGCCTGGGATACCATTTCCAAACTGTAGCAAAACTGCCGCCAGTCCTGAACGGATACTTCCGTTCTGACTGACGGCAGAAATCATATTCCAGTCTGATTTTCTGCTTGTCTATTTTATTTTGCTTCTTTATCAGCCGATTCCGCCTACTGCCGCACCGACTAACAGTACCAGAATACAGATTCCGCAAAATCCGTATTTTCCAAGGGGATAAAACCATCCGCCCAGGGGCTCTTTTCGTCCTTTGTTTACTTCTTTCTCTACAAAGGCTTTTCCCAGAACCCAGAAAAACATGATTCCAGCAATTCCCGCCCCCAAAGGACAGATATAGATGGATACTACATCCATCCAGTCTGATACGATACCCTGAATGCAGAGAGAAACTGCTGCTCCAGTCAGTCCAACTGCTGCGCAGGCGGATTTTCTGCCTATATGAAACTTTTCCTGAACTGTGGCAATCGGAGCCTCATACAGGTTGATCAGAGATGTGATTCCCGCAAAGGTCACAGCCACAAAAAAGATCATGGCGATGATACGTCCTCCTGCCATCCCCTTAAACAGATTTGGCAGGAAAATAAACATCAGCCCCGGGCCGCCCTGATCCAGCTGGGCCCCCACCGTAGCCATGGCAGGAATCAGCACCAGCGCCGCCAGTATAGCTGCCAGAGTGTCAAAAAATGCCACATTTCTGGCTGATGCAGGAATATCTTCCTGATCATCCAGATAAGAGCCGTAAATCAAGGTTCCATTTCCAGCTACAGACAGGGAGAAAAAGGCCTGTCCCATAGCATAAATAATTACCTGAGGGTTGAAAAAGGCCGCCGGATCAATGCGGAAAATATAGCGATATCCCGATATTGCCCCCGGCTGAAATGCAATGTATATCCCCAGCCCCAAAAACAAAAAGAAAAACAGGGGCATCAGAATCTTATTCACCTTTTCAATGCCGCCGCCAATGCCAAACATCAAAATAGCAATAGCCGCTGCCAGAGCCGCCATCTGCCAGCCATTGTTTCCAAAAGAACTGGCCATACCGCCAAAGGCAGAGCTGAAGCCGTCAATATCCGCCGGTTCCAGGGCAGAGCCTGTAAATACTCCTGCGGTATATTTAAAAATCCAGCCCATAACCACTGTATATCCAATGGCAAGAGCCATAGAACCGAGAACCGGAATCAGGCCAATCGCCTCTCCGGCTTTTCTCAGTCCCTTTTTCTCACAGGCTGCTCCGAAAGCATCTACCGGACCAGATCGGGTAGCGCGGCCGAAGCTCATTTCTCCAATCACACCTGTAGATCCAATCAGAGCCACAAAAACAAAATACCAAATCAGAAAGGAACCGCCTCCGTATTTGGATACCCGGGTAGGAAACATCCAGATATTTCCCATTCCAACAGCAGAGCCAATGCAGGCCAGGATAAATCCCCACCGGGATGCGAATAAGTCTCTCTTCTTTTCCATTTTATTTATTTAAAGAATTTTCCTTTCCGCTTTTTTTCTTCCGGCTCCAGATGCTCTCCCTTCATAGCCGCATCAAACCGGCGCAGGGCTTCCTTCTGCTCTTCGTTCAGCCGCTCCGGCACCTGAACGACCAGAGTTACATAGTGATCGCCGCGAACATTGCGGTTTCTCAGAGATGGAACGCCTTTTCCTCTCAGGCGGACACGGGTATCTGTCTGGGTTCCTGCCTTCACCTCGTATTCTACTTCTCCGTCTACAGTGCGGATGCGAATAGGACCGCCCAGTGCCGCTGTAGCAAAGGAAATCGGAACTGTGGAGAAAATACTGGTATCCTGGCGCTTAAATACCGGATGCTGGGATACTACTGCCTCTACCAGCAGATCGCCCCGCTCTCCGCCATTGACACCAGGCTCTCCGCCGCCTGCACAGCGAACACTCTGTCCATTATCAATACCGGCAGGAATGGTAACCTTGATTTTCTTCTTCTTGGTAACATATCCGCTTCCATAACAGTCCGGACATTTCTCCTTGATAACTTTTCCCTTGCCGCCGCACTCCGGACAGGTCTGCACATTCTGTACCTGTCCAAAGAAGGACTGCTGGGTATACATGATTTTACCTTTTCCGTTACACTTGGGACAGGTTTCCGGAGAGGTTCCCGGTTTCGCTCCGGTTCCATGACACTTGCTGCACTCTTCTTTAAAATTGATCTCAATTTCTTTTTCACAGCCAAATACGGCCTCCTCAAAAGTAAGACGGATGGCAGCTCTTACATTGGCGCCCCGCATGGGACCGTTGTACTGACTGCTGCGGCTTCTTCCTCCACCGAAAATATCGCCGAAAATATCACCGAAAATATCGCCCATATCTGCGCCGCTGAAATCAAAGCCACCGAAGCCTGCTCCTCCGCCTGCGCCGCCTTCAAAGGCTGCATGGCCGAACTGATCATACTGTCTTCTCTTTTCCGGATCACTTAATACACTGTAGGCCTCGGATGCCTCTTTAAACTTTTTTTCTGCCTCTGCATCTCCCGGATTACTGTCGGGATGATATTTCTTGGCAAGGGTACGGTATGCTTTTTTCAAAGCGGCTTCGTCCGCATTCTTCGGAACTCCCAGCACCTCATAATAATCTCTCTTACTCTCTGCCATGATGGTTTCCTTCCTCTTTTTCTGTCAAATTGCCTTCCCGCATCATAGGGCTGCCGCTCTGGCGGCCTTTTCCTTTATACGCCGAAACGGCTGTCGCCTTTCCCGGGCTGCCAGGAGCGGCCCCGGAAAAGCGCCAGCCTTTCCCGGCAGAAATCCCCCGCCCGGTTCCCTCCGGGCAGGTTCTCGTCATGCCTGATTATACTTCTTTAAAATCACCATCGATTACATCGTCATCCTGTCCGGCAGAAGCATTTCCTGCACCGCCCATGTCAGGACCTGCGCCCTGAGCGCCTGCTCCAGCCTGCTGAGCTGCCTCATAAACCTTGGCAAACAGAGCCTGTGCGCTGGCCATCAGCTTCTCCTTACCAGCCTTAATGTCCTCTACCTGAGCATCGGTCATCTGGTCGATAGGAGCACGGTTAATTGCTTCTTTCAGAGCATTCAGATCTGCCTCTACTGCAGATTTGTCGTCGGCGCTGATCTTATCGCCAACCTCTTCCAGAGCTTTTTCTGTCTGGAATACCATGGAATCTGCTTCGTTTCTTGCGTCAATGCCCTCTTTCTTCTTCTTATCCTGTGCCTCAAACTCAGCAGCCTCTCTCACTGCCTTGTCGATATCTGCTTCAGACATATTGGAGCCGGAGGTAATGGTAATGTGCTGCTCTTTTCCTGTTCCCAGATCCTTTGCAGATACATTTACAATACCGTTGGCATCAATATCAAAGGTAACCTCAATCTGCGGAACGCCTCTTCTTGCGGGCGGAATACCATCCAGACGGAACTGGCCAAGGCTCTTATTATCCCGTGCAAACTCACGCTCACCCTGTACTACATGGATATCAACTGCTGTCTGATTATCTGCTGCAGTAGAGAAGATCTGGCTCTTCTTGGTGGGGATAGTGGTATTTCTCTCAATCAGTCTGGTTGCAACACCACCCATGGTCTCGATAGACAGAGACAGAGGAGTTACATCCAGAAGCAGGATATCGCCTGCGCCTGCATCGCCTGCCAGCTTACCACCCTGGATTGCTGCACCGATTGCAACGCACTCATCCGGGTTCAGAGACTTGTTCGGCTCCTTGCCGGTCATCTGTTTTACTTTTTCCTGAGCTGCCAGCATACGGGTAGAACCGCCGACTAACAGCACCTTGCCCAGCTCGCTGGTGGTAACGCCACCGTCTCTCAGAGCGTTCTGTACCGGAACTGCAGTTCTCTCAATCAGGTCATGTGTCAGCTCATCAAATTTTGCTCTGGTCAGGTTCATATCCAGATGCTTCGGTCCGTCCTGAGTTGCAGTAATGAACGGCAGGTTAATGTTGGTTGTGGTTGCAGTGGACAGCTCCTTCTTTGCCTTCTCTGCAGCCTCTTTCAGTCTCTGCATTGCCATCTTATCGCCAGACAGGTCAACACCCTCAGCCTTCTTGAACTCATCTACCAGCCACTGGGTAATACGGTTATCAAAATCATCGCCGCCCAGGTGGGTATCACCGTTGGTAGAAAGAACCTCAATAACACCGTCGCCAATCTCAATCAGAGATACATCGAAGGTACCGCCGCCCAGGTCGTATACCATGATCTTCTGCTCTTTCTCATTGTCCAGACCGTAAGCCAGAGCTGCGGCAGTCGGCTCGTTGATAATACGCTTTACCTCAAGGCCTGCAATCTTACCTGCATCCTTGGTTGCCTGACGCTGTGCATCGTTGAAATATGCGGGAACAGTAATAACAGCCTCGCTTACCTTCTCACCCAGATATGCCTCTGCGTCTGCTTTCAGCTTCTGCAGAATCATAGCGGAAATCTCCTGCGGAGTGTAATTCTTGCCGTCGATGTTTACTTTGTAATCGGTACCCATATGACGTTTAATGGAAGAGATAGTCCGATCAGCATTGGTAACAGCCTGACGTTTTGCCGGCTCACCTACCAGTCTCTCTCCTGTCTTTGTAAATGCTACTACAGACGGGGTTGTACGGGAACCTTCCTGGTTCGGGATTACAACCGGCTTGCCGCCTTCCATAACAGCTACACAGCTGTTTGTTGTACCAAGGTCAATACCAATAATTTTGCTCATAGTTTTTTCCTCCTGCTATGCTAAATGAAATAAATGCTCCAAATCAGTTTGCTACCTGTACCATACTGTGGCGCACCACGGTGCCACGGTACTTGTAGCCCTTTAACAGTTCCTGTGAAATCTCATTCTCCCCGAAATTCTCATCATCCACATGCATCACTGCATTGTGAATATTCGGGTCAAACTGCTGTCCCACTGCCTCGATTGCTTCTACTCCGGCATCCTCCAGAGTTTTCACAAACTGCTTATAAATCATTTCCACGCCTTCGGCAAAGGAAGAACCCTTCACATCCTCCGGCACGGCTGCCAGTCCCCGCTCGAAATTGTCAAGCACCGGCAAAATCTTTTCGATAATGTCTCTGGCTCCAATCTCATACATAGAGGACTTTTCTTTTTCTGTCCTCTTACGGAAGTTATCAAACTCGGCCATCTGCCGTTTCAGGCGATCCTGCAGTTCCTCTATCTGTACATCCTTGGGATCCTTTTTGCTGTCGGACTGGGATGCATAACCATCTGCCTTCTCCTCTGCGGCGTCCTGCGCTTCCTGATTTTCCATATGTTCTTCTGTCTCCGGCGCCTTTACCGCATCCTCTGCTGTTTCCGGCTCCTGCTGACAGGATTTCTTTTCTTCATTCATATTATCCTGATTCATGGTCTATCACCTTTCCTCATTTTTAAACGTGGCATCCAGCTGCTTCATCAAATTCTTCAGAGTGCCGAGCACCTTCTCGTAGTCCATCCGCTTAGGACCGATGATACCAATGGTTCCCCGGATTCCCTCGCCCAAATCATAATTTGCTGTAACTACGCTGCAGTCCTTCATAGTCTGAACCGGAGTTTCATTTCCGATATAAACCTGAATTCCTGTCTCATCGGAGGCCTCATTCACATCTGTAATCAGCTCCTGAAGCACATCCTTCTGCTCAAAAGCCTTTAAAAGCTCGCTTGCCCGATCTCCATCGCTTAACTCCGGGTACTTGAAAATATTGGTAGCTCCGCTGGTATAAATCTGCAAATCCTCTTCATCAGCCCGAATGGCACGTGCAACCTCTGTCAGCACCGTATCCACCAGACTGCTGTGAACCCCTGCCTGCTCCTTCAGTCTGCTGATTACATCCAGGTTGATTTCCTCAATCGTCAGTCCATTTAAGGCGCTGTTCAGCAGAATATTCAAATTCAGCAGTTCTTCCCGGCTGATGTTCCTTGGAACATCTACCATGGTATTCTTAATCAGATTTCCCTCCACTACCGTAACAATCAGAAGCTTCCTGTCATCCATCATGGAAAGCTGGATAAACTTCAATTTGTTCCTGTGGTACTGGGGACCACTGATCAAGGCCGCATAATTGGTGTTGGTCGCCAAAAGCTGGGCCAGCTTCTTCAATACCAGTTCCACCCGGTCAACCCGCTGAATCATCAGCTCCTTGATCTCTGTCACTTCCTGTTCTTTTTCCTGCATGATCTGATCTACATAGAAGCGATATCCTTTATCTGAAGGAATACGCCCTGCTGATGTATGAGGCTGCAGGATATATCCCATCTCCTCCAAATCAGACATCTCATTGCGGATGGTCGCAGAACTCAGCTTCAAATCCGTATACTTGGAAATGGTTCTGGAGCCGACTGGCTCTCCCGTCTCCAGATAGGTTTTGATGATTGCTTTTAATATAGTAATCTTTCTCTCATCCAGCTCCATTCTGGCGGCCTCCTCTCTTTTAGGTTATTAGCACTCATAGATGAGGAGTGCTAACATCTGTGTTTAATATACTTTAACCCAGCACATTTGTCAAGGGTTTTTCAAAAAAAACTTTGGAAAACGCTTTTTTCTGTCTGAATTTTCCCATGACTGAGCTGTTACAAAATGTGTCATATTTTTGTAATAAATTGTTGACATTTAATATTTTTGTAATATATAATGAAACCTGTGCAGCAACTCATTGACAATCACATTTTTATATGTTTAAGAGGTAAGTGAGCAATGAAAAAAAATACATTTCAGAATCTGTTCCGGCTTTCCGCCATTGTCGTATGCACCCTGTCCCTGAGCGTTTCCGCTTGGGCTTCCACCGAAACTTCTTCTATTGTTATATGCGGTTCAGAAACTTCTAAAGAGGAAGATGAAATTATTTTAAACGAAACTCCAGAAGATATTCAGGACACAGCCGATGAATTTGTGTCTCTTGGCATGTTTACCACAACTGGTTACTGCAATTGTGAACAATGCTCTGGCGGTCACAGCCTCACCTATGCCGGCACAGTGCCCCAGGCAGAGCACACGCTTTCTGCTGATCTGAATCTCTTTCCTATTGGTACACAGCTTATGGTAGATGGCATTATCTACACAGTTGAAGATATGGGTTCCTCTGTAAATGGCAATAAAATCGATATTTTTTATGACTGCCACCAGGATGCCGAGGCCCATGGCATGCAGCTTCAGGAGGTTTTTGCACTTGCTTTCTGATGAAACAATTCCCATCTCTTTCCAAAAATACACAAGATATAGCATGAGCGGATACCATATATAGGTTTTCCGCTCCTTTTTTACGCATTTTGTTGACAAATGAAAAAAAATATGTAAAATATGGACTTGTCGCTCATATATTACAAATTTGTTACATATATTTAGATTGTATGAAACTTTTGTTGATTTTTTGTTTTGCGGCTTCCAGCTGCAGAATACTGTAACAATTTGAGGCAACCGTTCAGCGCTTCTTGTCTGCTGTAAACAGGCAAGATACCCCTTTGAGCTGTTGCAATTTGAGCAGGAAAGGATTGAATATTATGTTGAAAACCAACACGATCTTTGCAACTATTGGACTTGCCTTCTGTCTTCTCTTCGGAGGTGCTTTTACTGCTTATGGCAGCCAGCCGGCCAACGGCTTTTTCGATGCCTTTGAAGGAAATACCATTGTAGGCTGGGGCTGGGATTCTTCCACTCCCAATACTGCAGTTCCGGTACATGTGACTGTAACAAATAAAGACTCCGGAGAAGTAGTCGGTGATTTCAAACCTACAGCCGGTACCTTCCGTCAGGACTTAAAGGAAAATGGAATTGGCAACGGAAACCACGGCTTCCGCATTTCCATGGATTGGGACAGTCTTCCCGACGGCTCCTATGTAATTCAGGGCTGGATTGAAGGCCAGGAATTTGAAAATACAAAAACCTATGTAAAAGGTGAGACTGCTCCGGCGGAGGAAGCTGCCCCGGCAGCAGAAGAGCCTCAGCAGAATTCTGGAATGCGTTCTCTGGGTCTGTTTCGAACCACAGCCTACTGTCCCTGCTACAAATGCTCTGAGGGCTGGGGACGCCACACCTCCAGCGGTGCCACCGCTCACGCCCGTCATACCATTGCTGTAGATCCTCGAGTAATTCCTATGGGCTCTAAGGTTATGATTGGCGATGTGATTTATACAGCTGAAGACCGGGGAGGCGGTGTCAAAGGAAATCACATTGACATTTTTTATGACACCCATGCCCAGACCCGCCAGCACGGCTCCTTTATGCAGGAGGTATTCCTGGTACAGTAGTCTGAAAATCAATAACAAATAGAAGAGAAAGTACCGCTAATAGTCTGTTTCATACAGGCTTCTCAGCGGTACTGTTTTGTTTGTAGTATCTGGAATGCTTTCATATCATCGATCTCTTGCTTTTTTCCCTGGTACAGGTCTGCTCCCTCCCATGACAGATATAAAAATTCAGAAGCCTGTTCCCCTTTTTGAGTTTAGTCTAAAATTTCTTTCTCTGGAATTGTGCAAAACCTGACTTTTCTTCTTCATAATGCAAAATCTTGACTTCGGTTTGTGCAGGATTCGGCTTTTTCCTCTGAAAATGCACAATCTTCTCCCCTGTTTGTGCAGAATCCGGCTTTTTCCTTTGAAAATGCACAATCCTTCAACACCTTTTTCTGTCTGAATCTTCACATTTCAGAACTAATATAACTATACAGATTCAGAATCCACATATTCCTTCTGATTTCATGCAAACATAAACCCTGCAGTCTTTCAATCCACAAAATTCCGCCTGGAAGCTTTCACAAATGGAGAAAAAGAATATACCTTGGCACATCCCCGCAAAGCATTTTTGTACCACAGGATGAACATTCTTATGATACAAAAAAAAGCCAGACCAGATCCATGAAAGAACCTGCAGTCTGACTTTTGTTTCTTATCTTTTCTTATTTTTAAGCTTTTCTCAACAGAGTACGTATTCTCTCTCCGGTATTCTGCATCCAGTAAACTTCCTCGAAGATTCCACTAAACTTTCACGGTGCTTCCGCTCCCCCCACTGAGCTTCCGCTAAACCTCCACTGAACTTCCACTAAGCTTTCATAGAGTTTCCTCTAATCTTCCATTAAACTTCCATAAAACCTCCGCTTCCCGTTCTATGTCTGTTTTTGTTTTACACCTCTTCCTCCAGCCGTTTTCTGTAAATCTCAATTACCTTCTTCATAGCTTCCTGCCCGGGGGCGCCGATGGTTACGCGCTTTTCTACACAGGTCTTCATGCTGATAGCCTCGTAGATATCCGCCTCAAACACAGGACTGATAGCCTGGAACTCCTCCAGAGTCATATCATCCAGAGCAATTCCCCGTTCAATACAAAACAGCACCAGCTGGCCTACAATTCCATGAGCATCCCGGAAGGGAACTCCATGATTCACCAGATAATCGGCAGCATCTGTCGCGTTGGTAAAGCCGTTTTTCGCGCTGTTTTCCATGACTTCTTTATTAAAGGTCATTGTAGAGATCATGCCCGTAAACAAAGCCAGACTCCCCTTCACCGTATCAATGGCATCAAAGGTCAGCTCCTTATCCTCCTGCATATCCTTATCATAAGCCAGCGGAATACCCTTCATTACAGTAAGCATGGACATCAAAGCCCCATACACCCGTCCTGCCTTTCCTCGAACCAGCTCTGCAATATCCGGATTCTTTTTCTGGGGCATAATACTGCTGCCTGTGCTATAGGCATCATCCAGCTCCACAAAACGATATTCATTGCTGTTCCAGATAATAATTTCCTCGCTGAAACGGCTTAAATGCATGGCAATCATAGACAGAGCAGATAAAAGCTCAATCACATAATCGCGATCGGAAACAGAATCCATACTGTTTAAAGTAGGACCATAAAATCCAAGAAGCTCTGCCGTATATTCCCGATCCAGAGGATAGGTGGTTCCTGCCAGGGCGCCGGAGCCCAGCGGGCAGTAATTCATCCGCTCCCGGATATCATGAAGGCGTCCCCGATCCCTGGAAAACATTTCAAAATACGCGCCTACATAATGGGCCAGCGTTACCGGCTGTGCCTTCTGCAGATGGGTAAAACCAGGCATAAAGGTATCTGTATTAGCCTCCATAATTGCCAGAAGCTCCTCTAAAAGCTTCCGAACCAGTCCGTCCAGTTCATCAATTTCATCACGGCAGTAAAGCTTCATATCAAGAGCTACCTGGTCATTGCGGCTCCGGCCCGTGTGCAGCCGTTTTCCTGCATCTCCAATACGCTCAATCAAATTGGCCTCTACAAAAGAATGAATATCCTCATGCTCTTTTGTAAATTCCAGCTTTCCGGACTCAATATCTGCCAGAATTCCCTTCAGACCTCCAATAATGGCCTCCCGATCCTCTTCTGATACAATTCCCTGCTTCGCCAGCATGGTCACATGAGCAATGCTTCCCTGAATATCCTGATGGTAAAACTTCTGATCAAAGGACAGAGATTCATTAAAATTGTGTACCAGCTGATTCTCTTCCTTTGTAAAACGTCCTCCCCACAGCTTCATAATCTAGTCTCCTTTATTTTCCGTTTTTATCTTGTCGGCCGTTTCTTTTCCGCCCGCTCTTCGTATTCAAACTCTTCCTGATACCGCCTCCAGTATCTTCCTCCTGCTGCAATCAGGAAAAGCACAGCCACACTTCCAAGAGAAATCATCCATCCAGACGTCAGTCCTTTGGGATTGTATTTCATGGAAATCGTATGGCTTCCCGGCGTCAGCCTCACACCGATAAATGCATCCAGCATCTTTTCCGGCGGCTGCTCCACACCGTCCACATTTACTCTCCATCCCTCATCATAAGGAATAGTTGTCATCATCAAACCGCTTTCCTCGCAGGAAATGGTTCCCTCCAAAGAGGTATCCGTCCAGCTGCTCAGAACCCATGGCTTAGCAGACAGCTTCTCATACACAGCCTTCAGGCCGCTTTCTGAAAACCGGTATACATCCGCCCAGAAATCGCTGCCCTCTTCTGCCTCCAGAACCACTTCTTCACCAGCCTCGCAGTATCCCAGCTCCACCAGATACCCTCTGTCCGTATTATCAAAGGTTTTGCTTCCCTTCCAGGTAGTGGCCTTCACCTTTTTTACCGACTTTCCTCCAGTGTAGGCGTAATACTCTCCCCCGATTTCCGGAGTAAAAGTCACTTTTTTCCCATCTGAAACTGTATCCAGCACAGTAACAAGCACCGGCTCCGTATTCAGAGCTGAAGTCAGATTATTCTGGACATCTGCAGGTTTTCCTGTATCCACATCCCACTGCTCTTCAAAATCAGCCCCTACCCAAAAGCCCAGAGGAAGCGAATAGCTGTTTTCACAAAGCCATACCCCCTCATCCTCTGCTTCCACAGTTCTCAGTTCCGATGGATCCGGCTGCTCCGAATACAGCCCGTATTTCACAGAAAACAGCGAATCCACCAGAGGGGTTCCTCCGGTAATGCTGTAAGCATTAGTAGAGCTTTCACATCCCAACTTCTTAAACAGCTTCGACAAGTCTGCATTTGCTGTTGAAGAAAACAGAGAGACTGAAGGAAAATGCATCCAGGCTCCGTCATTTTTCGTTTTTCTCGTTACCTTCTCCATACGGAAAAAGGTTTTGTTAGGCTGCACAGAATCCACCAGTCGTTCTACGGCATGATTATCTGCTTTATAGGCAGTTCTGCTGGTAGTTGTCACACTGGTCACAGTCATATTGACTGCTGCCTCAATCGAAACCACCGTCAGCGCCAGAAGAGCTGCCAGGTTCTGATATTTGATTCCCTTCTTATATAAATAAATCACTCCCAGATAAAGAGCCAGGAATAGAATCGCCACATAGAACACAATAAAATGAAAATGCGATTCTGTTGTCAGCTTCTGTGCCAGAAGTACAAAAACTACAGCTCCTGCAAACGCCCCGGTAATCTGTTTCCAGGGAATCTGCTCCAGATGCGTATACGCCCGATAACAGGCCGACAGCACCAGGAAAATATAAATATAAGACTGGCGGCAGGGCAGACTGTTGGGATAATGAAAGCCATGCCAGATAAAATTCAGAACATTGATAGAGAAACTGGCCAGGAAAAACAGCAGTAGCGTACAGGTCACAACCTTTTCCTTTGCCCGAATCTGCCTGCAGGCCAGATATAATGCAAAAAACATCAGGACTGCAACGCCGCAGTAGAGATTCGGCCAATGATCCAGTCCAATCTCCGTTTCCACATTTCCAATATGACGGGCAAGCATATCAAAAATAGGAAAATACTCACTGAAGGTTTTCGGAAAATTCACATCTCCAGATGCTGTTGTCTGCAGCACATAGATTTCCGGCAGAAGCACTGCCGCTGCCAGCCCCCCGGCCAAAAGAGAATACACCGTAAACCGGAAGGTTCTTCCTATGAACTTCTCCCAGTTCATATCCTCGTCCAAAACCAGAAGTGCTCCAAAATACAGAACCATGAAAATGCAGGTCATAATCGAAATATAGTAGTTGGACAGAATCGAAAGGCCCAGAGCTATACAATACATAAGGCCCTTTCCCTCTCGAACCAGCCGTTCCAGGCCAAAAACAATCAGAGGGAATAAAATAATGCAGTCCAGCCACATAATATTCCAGCTGTAGGCCGCCATATACCCGGACAGAGCATAAAAAATTCCGAAAAAGGCAATCCCAAAATCACGGGTATGGCAATGCTTTCTTAAATACCAGGCCATAGCCAGACCAGAAAGTCCTGTCTTTATGACAATAGAATATGTCATAAATTCGATTACAAGACTCTTCGGGCATAAAATCAGCAGCCAGTTTAAAGGGCTTGCCAGATAATAAGCGTACAGCGCTGAAAAATTCACTCCCATCCCCACATCCCAGCTGTAAAGCAGGCTTCCTCCATGCGTCAGCTTATACTGGAACTCAGAGAAAAACGGGGCATACTGGTGATACATATCTGTCCGCAAAAAGGATTCTTCTCCAAAGGGAAAAATCCCTCTCTGAATAAAAATAATCAGAAGAACCATAACCGGCACAAAAAACGCTGCCAAAAGCCCGTCTCCCGGACGTATCATCCCCTGTCTGGCCGTCCGGCCTCCTGCTGCTTTTCGGACAGGCGCATTTTTTTTCACCGGCTTTGGAGAAATCAGTTCCGGTCCCTTCTCCTGATTCTTTTCATGAGGAATGTTTTGATAGAAACTGCCTCCCGGCGCCTCTGTCTGTATCGTCCACTCCAGAGACTCGTCCTTTTTGCTGCAGCTGTCATGCTCCTGTTGTGTTAAGCTGTCTCCATCATATTCTTCCGACAAAAATTCTGCTCTCTTCTGCTCCGAATCACACTCTTCCTGCGCCCTTTCTATCAGGCTTCCTGCTCTGTTTCTTTCCTCTTCCTCAAATTCGTCCAGAAAATCACTTCCATTTTCTTCCGGAAATCCCTCCAAAAGGATCTCATCTGCCTCATCAGAATAACCTTCCGATAACGCCCGTTCCAGATCCTCATCAAAATATCCTTCCGGTATATCTTCATCTAAATACGAATCTCCAGCAGTTTTTGTCTTCCAGGCAACATGGCGTTCTCCCTCTGATTTCCAGACTTTGTCGGCCTCATTTTCCCTTCCGGCTCCCTTTTCCCGCTTCTCCACCCTTGCTACTGCCGACTCCATCTCAGCCAACAGCTCCTCCATAGAGCTTCTCTGCTTTTTTTCATTTACCATAAGTAAATCTTCCAATTCTTTCGTCGTTCGGGTGATTTTCCTGTCCCTCATAACCGGTTTCTCCTTATTTATGCTTTTCCCGATTCTTCTCTGATTTAAAAATGAACAGCTTACTGAACAGATAGTTAAGCACCAGTGAAATGGCTGAAACCACAATCTTGCAGATAAAATCCTGATGAATTTCCAAACCATCCACCAAAACAATCATCGCTATCATGGTAAAGACTCCAGTTGCCGCCCGGCAGATTACAAAAGGAACAAACTCGCTCCATATCTTCTTCGGATGAAGATCCAGGCTGGCAAAGACAAACAGCTTATTTGTTATAAAAGCAAACAAAACCGCCGCCGCCCAGGACAGTGCTGTTGCAAGCCGGTAATCTATACCACCCTGGCGCATATACCAGTAGCTAAGCCAGTCTACAAGCGTGGTCAGAACCCCAAAAAACAGATAGGAAACTGTTTCTCTGTTTACAAGCTTTCTCCATAATTTCTCTATCATACCTTTTCTCCCTGCATGTAGTCTATTGTATTATAGGGCAGGAAAAGCAAAAAGTAAAGGGAATGTGCCTTGTAACTCCCATTCTGATGTGGTAAAATAATTGTAGTAATTTTTGAAAATAAATACAAGGAGAAGTGCCATGTTTGGATTTTTTAAAAAGAAAAGTGAACCCAAAGAATTAAAAGCCATGGTCAATGGCGAAGTAATTTCTGTTACTGAAGTAAAGGATGATGTATTCTCCTCCTGTATGTTAGGCAAAGGCATTGCCATCCATCCCACGGACGGTGTTGTAGTCGCCCCCGTTGACGGAGAAATTTCCGTTACCATGGAGGGAACCAATCATGCTGTGGGTATCCGTATTGCCGAAGGCTTTGATCTGCTGATTCACATCGGTCTTGATACCGTATCCTTAAACGGTGAGGGCTTTACCTCCCATATTTCCATGGGACAGAAGGTAAAAGCCGGCGATAAACTGATCACTTTCGACAAGGCTCTGGTTGAATCCAAAGGTCTGTGCTCCGATGTAATCCTGATCGCACTGGATAATCCGGCTCTCCCGGCTCTGGACTTTAAGACCGGTATGACCGCTTCTGCCGGTGAAACCGTAGTTGCAACCTGGTAACTGTAAAAAGGACATCAGATGATACTGTCTGATGTCCTTCTTTCCTTTATCCTTATCTGATTTTCTAACATTTATACATATCCCAGCAGGCCAGGCAGCCACATGGACAATGCCGGAATGTAGGATACCATCAAAAGAACAATGAAAATTGCTGCAAAATATGCCAGTAATGGTCGAATCACTTCTTCAATCTTCGTTTTTCCTACCTTTACACCGACAAACAGTGTCGTTCCTACCGGAGGCGTAATGGTTCCGATACACAGGTTAAAGATAATCATAATACCGAAATGAATGGTATTCATGCCCAGTGTCTGACAAATTGGAAGGAAAATCGGTGTAAAAATCAGGCAAGCCGGCGTCATATCCATAAAGGTTCCCACAATCAGCAGCAGAATATTAATAATAAACAAAATGACATATCTGTTGTCACTGATTCCAAGCATAGCCTCAGAAACCGCAGTCGGAATGCCTGTAAATGCCATTACCCAGCTCATAATACTGGAAACGCCTATCAGGAAAATAATAATTCCAGTCATTTCCGCACTGTCCAAAAAGATTTTCGGAAGCTCAGACGGCTTAATCGATTTATAAAAGAAAACAGACAATACCATACTGTACACAACTGCTACAACACTTCCCTCTGTTGCTGTAAAAATACCGGAAATAATGCCTCCAATAACCACAACTATCATAAACAGACAGGGAATTGCTTGCAAAAATACCTTCATTTTTTCACTTAAGGTAAACTTTTTCGTACTGCGATAACCCTTCTTTTTTGCAAAAACATAGATTACAATCATACATGCCAGTCCCCAGAGAATACCGGGAATATATCCTGCCATAAAGAGAGCTGCAACCGAAGTTCCACCGCTGACAAGAGAATACGTAATCATTACATTGCTGGGAGGAATCAAAAGTCCCGTAGGCGCTGTTGCAATATTGGCTGCCGCGGAGAAAGCTCTGTCATACCCTTCTTCTTCCTCAATCGGTCCAATAATGGATCCCATAGCAGAAGCTGCCGCTGTACCGGAACCGGAAATCGCACCAAAAAGCATATTGGCAACTGCATTGGTATGAGCCAGTGCACCGGGAATACTTCCTGTAAAAATTTTAGCAAAATTAATCAGACGAATGGCAATTCCGCCCTTGTTCATCAGATTTCCAGCCAGAATAAAAAACGGAATCGCCAGAAGACTGAAAACTGAAATACCAGAAAAAATTCTCTGAGCGCCCGTAAGAACGGATGCTCCCATATCAAGAACTGGAAGAATTGCTCCAATCGAGGACACAGCCAGAGCAACTGCAATCGGCACACCAGCCAGAAGCATTATTACCAAAAGCACTAAAATAATCAGCCCGCAGGCAACTGCGATTGTCATAATCTCACTTCCCCCTTCTCCTTAAATTCCATGTGAGCCACATCTATGGCATTCATGAGGCTAAAAATCATAATCAGAGCTCCTGTCACCGGTACAATCACATAAATATATGCCATCGGTACCTGTAAGGAGGCCGTTTTCTGAATCATAGTCAATTTGGTAATAGCGATACCGCCGTATACCATGACAACTGCTGCCAAAAGGAAAGAAAGAAGGTCAATTCCAATTTCCAGATATTTTCTTGGCGCTCCCGTCAGCTGATCTGCCAGAAATCCCATTCGCATATGATCCCGCTTTCCAAATACATAAGCTGATGCCAGCAACGCCATCCAAGTAAAGGAATAGGTCAGAAGCTCCTCCGATACCGTACTCGGTTTATTGAAAAAATAGCGGGTTACAATCTGGTAACTTCCAATCAGTGTCATAAAAACAAACAGTGCAATAATCACAATTCCCAGACCCTTCATAATTCCCGCTTTTGCCTTATGCATTGCTTCCATTTTATTCTCCCCCCTTTACTTTTTGATTCACTTCCTGAATATGATCATAAAAATCACGAATTTTCTCATTTTCCTGAAGCATCGTATCATGAAGCGGGAGAACCTTCTGTTTAAATGCATCTACATCTACATCGATAAACTCCACACCCATATCTTCTGCCGCAATCCGTTTTGCCTCTTCTGCACTTTTTTCCCACTCCTCCAGTTCTACCTCTGTTGAAAGAGCAGCGGCCTCTTTAAAAATCTGATAATCCTCATCACTCAGACTGTTTAAGAATTTCAGATTTGCTACCAGCATGTCCGGAACCATCTGATGTTTGTTGTAGGAATAATATTTCGCTACCTCTCCATGCTTGTTATTGGTCAAAGCCAGTTCATTATTCTCAGCTCCGTCAATGACTCCCTGCTGAATCGCTGTGTATACTTCTCCAAATCCCATTGGTGCAGCAGCCGCATCAAATGCCTTCACCATTGCAACACTGGCCGGACTCTGCTGCACACGGATTTTTTTGCCTTTCAGATCCTCTGGTGTTTTAATCGGACTCTTACCGTAAAAATTTCTGGTCCCTGCATTGTACCAGGTTACCACACGGAAACCAGCCTCATCTGTAGATTCATAAATTCTTTCCATGTAGTCTGTATCCTGCATAACCGCCTTGTACACCTCTTCGGAATCAAACAAATACGGCATACTGAAAATCTCATAAACATCCGCAAAGGTTTCCAAATTGGCCGTGCCTGCCACTACAAAATCAATGGCTCCTGTCTGTGTCAGCTCAATGGCTTTCTGTGCAGAACCTAACAGCTCATTGGGAAAAATCTGAATTTCATATTTATCCCCTAGATTTTCTTCTACATACTCTTTAAAAGCCAGAAGTCCCAGATGTTCCGGGTGGGTTTCTGCCTGAGCATGAGAAATACGGACAATCCTCTTGCCTCCGGTCAGAGAAGCACAGCCAGTCAATCCCACTGCTGCTGCACTAAGAGCAAGAAGTGTCAGCTTTTTCATTATCTTCCTCACGTCACTACTTCCTTTCTATCTTCCCATAAGTTATTGATAAACTCAGTATAAAGAAAGGACCGCCGGATTGATACCGTAAATATTTGACATGCAGGAAGAAAATTTTGTCATACTGTCTGCGTCTGCCAGAGCAGGAAATCAGGGCGTCCTGCATACACCAGGACTGAATTTCAAAGCTGCCTTCACACGCTGTCTCTGTACTCGGAAGGATTCATTCCCGTAATCCGCTTAAATACCTTGGCAAAATAATTTGCATCATAATATCCAACCAGCATACTGACCTCACGGACACTGACATTTTTCTCCCGAAGAAGTCTCCTTGCCTCATGAATTCGAAAGGCAGTCAAATAGGCTGTAAAATTCTGATCAAAGCACTGCTTAAACAGCTTACAGAAATAGGCATCGGAGTAATTCATCATCCGTGCCGCATCCTGCATAGAAATATCCCGCATATAGTTTTTCTGAATATATCGACGAATTTTCTCTGCCGCCTGTCCCAGACGATCCGGTTCCTCCATATCTGCCTCATCCTTAAACTCCGCTCCATAAACCTCCTCTTTCCGGGACTCTTCCCCAAGGCATTCACAGCTCCTGTTCAGTTCTTCAAACTGCCGTCTCCTCTGAATTCGCCGCATGGCCTCCTCCATAACAGCAGTCAGCTCCTCCTCCTCACAGGGCTTCAAAAGATAATCCAATGCGTGGATCGCAATGGCCCGCTTGGCATAAGAGAATTCATCATAAGCAGTCAGAAAAATAATTTCGCAGCCCTCGTCCAGCCTTCGGATCTGCTCTGCAGCCTCCACACCATTCATCTCTGGCATGGAAATATCCATAATCACAATCTGGCACCGTTCCTGCGAACAGAGTTTAATTGCTTCCGTTCCGTCCACAGCCTGCAGAATCACTAAATTCTCTCCAAAACGCTTCAAAAGCCTTCTGGCAAGAGCCATCCTCTCTATCTGCTCATCATCTGCCAGCAGTACCTTATAGCTCTCTTTTTTTTCATTTTCCTGATTCACTGTTTTCCTCCTTATAGTGTTCCGGTGTAAATACTAGCTGCACTACAGTTCCACACCCACGCCTGCTGTAAAGGAACATTTCCCCATCCCGGTACATGGTGTGAATTCTTCGGTAAATATTACCGACTCCAATCCCTGTTCCCTGCTCATCCCCTTCTGTTAATGCCCTTTTGATCGCCTCCAGCTTCTCGGATTCCATTCCCTCCCCTGTATCCGCTACAGAAATCCATAGTCTTTGTTTATCCTTCCAGCTTCTTACAAGAATTTTTCCTCCTTTGCTTCTGGTTGAAAGACCATGTTTCACCGCGTTTTCCACCAATGGCTGCAGCATAAAAGACGGCACCAGAATTTCCAATGTTTCCGGCGAACAGTCTGTGAAATACTGTATTCGTTTTCCAAATCGCATCTGCTGCAAATACATATAGTCCTGAACCACCCGCAGTTCCCGTTCCAGAGGCATAACAGAGGCTGCTGATTTCAAATTGTAGCGAAACAACCGGCTTAATGCGTGAATCATTTTCTCTGTTGCAGCTGCATCTTCAATTTGAGCTGTCCCCGCAATCATATTTAATGTATTAAAAAGGAAATGCGGATTGATCTGACTTTTCAGCATCTGCAGTCGAACCGCTTCCAGCTGTCGTTCCTTTTCATGATTTTCCTTCAGTGTCTCTATATACCCCTTCGTAGCTGCCTTCATTTTATTGAAAGAGCGAATCAGCAGTCCAATTTCACCCTCTCCCGTTTCCTTAAGTTCTGGACCGGAAAAGTCATTCTTTCCAATCCGTTCTGCCTCTCCGGCCAACATCACCACCGGCTCTACAATCTTTCGGCGGACGGTTCTGCTTAACTGCCAGACCATCCAGAGGACTCCTGCTCCCCAGAGAATGCCAACCGCCGGAAGCATCGAAAATAAGAATCGATTTTTCTCGTACTCTTCATTTCCATCCTTCACAGTCATCTGCTCCAGCTGGCCAGCCCGATCTTTCATATATGTCTGAACCCGGTAGATGCGATACAGACGTTCCACATATTCCGGCTCCTGTCTTTCTGTATGTTCAAAAATTTCCAGTTCTTTTTCATAAGTATCATACATATTTCGGATAGACCAGATCCAGGCATACCGCTCCTCCCCAACCTTTTGATAATCAAATGGAAGAGCCTCCAGACATGCCTGCGTATTTTCCCTGGTCTCCAAAAAGCGTTTTCGATCCTCTGGCATCGAGGTGCTGACATAATGCTCAAAGGCCAGACTTTCCGCGTCTATGGCTGACCAGAAAGCCAGACTTTCTGCGTTACTTTCTAAAATTGCACCAAAGCCTCCTAGTCCAAACCAGGTTATCAACAGATTCGCACTCATAGAAAAAAAGACCACTGCTCCGGCACATGCAGCGATCCGCTTTACTTTTTTCTCCAACGAAAACCCATATTTTCCCATATACTTCCTCCTGCGCACTCTGTTTTGCATAGTATAGCATGTTCCTGACTGCTCTGGGTAGTTCTGTTTCTTCTATAATAAAGATTCTTTTCAACTTCTTAACAAAACAAAAGAATTGCCAACAAAAAAACTGGCAAGAAACACAAATCGCGTGTTTCTTACCAGTTTTTTTACTGTAATGGATAAAGTGTCATAATCCAGCCTACCGACACGATACAGCAGATGATTGCCAACGGAAGAGACTGCTTAATCATAGATTTCTGATCATATCCTCCATAGCTCATCAAATACGGAACAGCCGCTGTTGCCATCGGTGTCATATAGGCAGACAGACAGGCTGCCTGAATCAGAATCATCAGTCCTACCGGATTTGCTCCGATAGATGCACAGGTTGCAATTGCAATCGGATGGAAAATCATCATGCATCCCCGGTTTGACATTACCTGTGTCAGCATGAACGGTACAATGAAGAAAATCAAACCAATAATATAGGAATTTCCTCCTACCATCTGAACTACGTTAGCAATCATTCCTCCGATTAACTCACCTGCTCCTGTTGAAGACAATGCTCCTGCAATTCCCAAAGCTCCAACAATCAAAAGCAGCATACTTACCGGAATGGCTGCTGTAGCCTCCTTCGGCTTTAAAACTCCGCACCAAACCATCAGCAGGGCGCCGATTACTGTAACCTGCCAGTTCTCCAGTCCCAGCTGTTTTGCAAACATCAAAGCAATGGCATCTCCGAAGAAAATCAGAATTCCGGCATATTCCTGGAAATTGTTCAAAGGAGCCTTGGCAGCTGCCTTTTTTACTTCCTTCATATCTCCGCCTATAACAGGCTCATCCGGAGCAAATCTGGTAGCAATAAAACCGCAGTACAGAACACAGATAATCAACATGGGAAGGCGGGCTTTCATTGGATCCAGAAGTCCTACCGTATAATCCAGATATCCATAGCTTTCCAGATATCCGTTTAATTCTGCTGCAATCGTCGCACCTGCGCCAACCGGAAGCGTACAGCAGGTAACAATCGTAGTTACGCCCAAAGAAAACATTACTTTACTGGATTTCAGCCCCATACTTTCTGCAGAAGCAGCCAGCATGGGAGCAACAATACCGAATACTGCCACCGGGCTCTGCACAAACTGGCTGAGAATCATTCCGATCAGCACATACCCAAAAACCATCTTGGCCATATTTCCCTTAGACATACTGGAAATTTTATCTGCAACCTTCATGCAGAATGCTGTTCTGTTAAAGCCTGCAGCTACGATACACATACCTGCAATCATAATGACATTGCCATTGGCAAAATACCCGACAGCTGTCTTTGCATCCAGACAGCCGGTCAGAGACAGAGCTGTCAAAGAACTGATAGCAAAGGTTGCCAGACTGAGTTTTCCGCTGCAATACCCAATAACGGTAATTGCAAAAATTATCAGACATATAGTTAGCTGACTCATAAACACCTCCAAAAAATAATAAATTTCCCCCAAAAAAAGCGCAAAAAAAGAAAGCCCTGCCAAAACTGCTTCTCCAGGTACAGTTCTTCTTTTGTATAAAACGATTCTATTCTGCCAGAATCGATGTACAGATCTGATACCAGCGATAAGGTTCCGGATTGAATGTCCTGCCGGAACAGTTTCTGGAAATCAGAATCTCATTTACCTTTCTCATATATTCATTCAGATCCTCCCCTGATGCCCTTGCATTGTTATGATGAAGAGGAAGCATCAGCTGAGCCCCCATTTGCTCAATCATATCTGCATACTGTTCCGGTGTGTAGCTCCTGATCCGGTGACGCAGCATCAGATTTGGCCGTTCCTTCTGCACATGCTGCAGATGCTCTTCAAAATCCCTGCCTGCACTAAAGTCGATCCGATAGTTATTTTTTGTCTCAATCAAGTAGTTAAAATTATACATGGAACCTAAAGGCCCTAAATTACTGGGGCATGAAATTCCAAATCCCTCTGAACCATCGTAAAGGCTTCTGGGATCACTGGGCCTCTGGAATTTTCCCTCTCGGAATGCCCGGTTATCATGAGCCCCAGGATAAACCTTCAGCGTAAAATCATCAAAATAATAGGTGTTTCCAGGATACAGCGGATAAATCGCCCCATACGGAATATCGTAGGCCTTGGCTACCTCCATAGCACATTCTGCCGGAACAAGGACACGTCCATAAAAACGATTCCAAAGTTCTCCCACCAGATTACTGTGATCCCCATGAACATGATTCAGCAAAATATAATCTGCTCCTGTAAAATCTTCTGCTGAAAATCCACGTTGGGCATAGATTTCCTTTTCCAGCTTCTGGTTTCTGGTCAGCTCTGTCATTCCATCAAAATGACTGGCATCCCAATAAAAAGGATCTGTTACCAGTACCTTGCCTCCCGGCAATACCATCTCGTAACACTGCACAGAAATCCATCTCAATCTTAAAGCCTGAGAAATCATTTCCTCTGCATATGGCTCTGCCATCACATTCCCTCCTTCTTTTGTTTCACTTCTGTTAAATTCAGTATAACACAGGAATATACATTACTCAAATTCATTATTGTCAAATAATAATTCCTTTGTGGAATTATCCATCGTCTGTCCAGAAGACTGAAGAATTAGCAGCATCAGATACTTCATAGCCGCAGACAGATTTTTGTCACTGCGGAACACCATCATAACTGTCTGCTCCATAAGTTCCACCTTTTTTAAGGAGAGATAGCGGATTTTTTTCTTGCCAACAGGCACGGACATAAACATCGCTGCCCCCAGACCGCATTCCACTGCATCCATCAGACTTCGAACATCACTCACCTGCAGAACCATCTTCGGATTTAACCCATACCGTTCACAAAGTTCCTTTGTCAGCACTCCGGAATTTGTAGATACAGGCAAGGTTACCATGTCTATGCCATTTAAGTATTCCGGTTCAATCACCGGATAGCTGCAGTTCTCATCTTCATAAGCTTTTTCAAGCAGTGGAGAGCCCTCTGGCACAGCCACTACCAGCTGGCTTTTTCCCATAGGCAGATATGTATATCCTGGAAGCCGCTCCACATTGGTCACCAGCACCAGATCTTGTTCATTATTTTGCAGACCCATCATCAGCTTTCTGCTGGTCTCTCCCTTTGCATAAATCATAATCTCTGGGTATCTCTTATAAAATTCAGGAAAAATATTTTCCACCATTTCACTGGTTCGCCCCATACTGAAGCCAAAACGGATTCTGGATTTTTCCATTACAGACTGACGCTGCAGCTGTTCTGCCAGCTGATGATCCATGTTCATAATTGCCCGCCCAATCTCCACATATCGCTGTCCGGCTTCTGTCAGAAGGAACTGCTTTCCCTTCCGGACAAACAGCTCCATTCCCAGCTTTTGTTCTGTACGCTGAAGAAATTTTGTTAAAGCAGACTGAGTTATAAACAGGTGATCTGCTGCTTTAGAAATTCCCCCTTTTTCTGCAATCGCCACAATATACTCATAATCCCGAATATCCATTATCCATCTCCTTTTTCTGTCAGGCTCATCCCTCCGCGCCTCCCTCCTAAGGCAGGCTCTGTCTTCTGTCAGTATAACGTAAAAATGCCCTCTTTGAAAGAATAGATTCTTCATCCCCTCTTCCAAAAAAGGCATTCTCTGTTATTTTCTGTATTTTGTCTGCGTATCCCTCTGCTCCTGCCTGTGCTTTTACCTGCACTTTTGCTTTGCTTCTGCTTACGCCTCTACTTTCACTTCTTCGCCGCTTCTCCGGTTCTCCAGAATCTTGTCAATGCTGACAATCTTCACGCACAGGGAAAACAGCTCCATAGCCAGCTCCAAATCTGCTAACGGCGGATAAGAAGGCGCGATTCTGATATTGCTGTCATGAGGATCCTTTCCATATGGATAGGTTGCGCCTGCGCTGGTCATCACCAGTCCTGCCTTTTTGCAGCGGGCAACAATGGCCTTGGCACAGCCGTCCAGAGAATCAAAGGAGATAAAATATCCTCCCTTTGGCTCTGTCCATGTTCCAATATTCAGTCCTCCCAGTTCCTGTTCCAGAATCCGGATCACCGCCTCAAATTTAGGACGCATCACATCTGCATGGAGGCGCATATGCTCCACCATACCGTGTATATCTTTAAAATAGCGAACATGACGCAGCTGATTTACCTTATCATGTCCAATGGTCTGGAACTTTAACTGCTTTTCAATATCTTCCAGATTATTCCGGGAAGCTGCAATCGCTGCAATTCCGGAACCCGGGAAGCTGATTTTTGATGTAGATGAGAATTTGTAAACCATATCCGGATTTCCTGCACGCTTACACTCAGCCAGAATCTCAATCAGGTGATCCTGATCGTGATCGTACAGATGATGAAGTCCATAAGCATTATCCCAGTAAATACGGAAATCAGGCGCTGCCGGCTTCAGACGTGCCATACGGCGTACAGTCTCATCAGAATAGCTGTTTCCGGTCGGATTGGAATATTTGGGTACACACCAGATTCCCTTAATGCTTTCATCCTCAGCCACCATCTTTTCTACCAGATCCATATCCGGACCATTTCCAAGAAGCGGCACATTGATCATCTCAATGCCAAAATACTCTGTAATTGCAAAATGGCGGTCATAGCCCGGTACGGGACAGAGGAACTTTACCTTGTCCAGCTTGCACCAGGGAGTGCTTCCCATCACGCCGTGAGTCATAGAACGTGATACGGTATCAAACATAACATTCAGGCTGGAGTTCCCATAAATAATAATATTCTCAGGGGATACCTCCATCATATCTCCAATCAGCTCTTTCGCTTCCTTGATACCTGTCAACACACCGTAGTTACGGCAGTCTGTGCCATCCTCACAGGTCAGGTCGTCATTGCTGCTTAGAACATCCATCATTCCCATAGACAGATCCAGCTGCTCTACACTGGGCTTGCCCCGGGACATATCCAGTCTCAAATCCTTACCCTGATATTCCTTATACTGTGCAGACAGCTGCTTTCTGAGTGCCTGCAGTTCTTCATTGCTCATCTCTGCGTATGGCTGCATCTTTTTCTTCCTCCTCATACGGGTTTCCACCTTCGTTCTCGTTATTCTTCTCGTCACCCTTTACATATATCAGGTTCAGTGATTGATTTTACACGAAATTTTCCTGTTTTACAATCTATTTTTGAAAAAAAAGTGTTTTTCGTAAAAAAACATTTGTCCGCCTCTGTTTTACATGGCGATTTTGGAATTATTTCACAAAGCAATTTCTTTCCTTCCATCTATTGACACATTTCTCAAAAATATAGTAGAATGTGCAGGAAAGAAAGGTGATAAAATATGTCAAGTACAACTATTTCAAGGCAGCCGGAGCAAAATAAAATGGGTACCATGCCCGTTAACCGGCTGCTTATTTCCATGTCCCTGCCCATGATTATTTCCATGCTGGTGCAGGCGCTCTACAATATTATTGACAGCGTATTTGTGGCGCAGATCAGTGAAGCGGCCCTGGCAGCCGTATCCATGGCCTTCCCTGTTCAGAGTCTGATGATAGCCGTTTCCACCGGTACCTGTGTCGGTGTCAACGCCCTTCTGTCCCGCTCTCTCGGTGAAGGAAAACCAGAAGAAGCCCGTCTTACTGCAGTAAACGGTATTTTCCTGGCAATCCTGGGGGCTTTGTCCTTCCTTCTGTTTGGACTTTTCGGAGCTCATACCTATTTTTCCAGCCAGACCTCCGATCCGCTTATTATCGAATACGGTACACAGTATCTGGAAATCTGTACGGTGTTCTCCTTCGGAATCTTTGGCGAAATCATCCTGGAGCGAATTCTTCAGTCTACCGGACGAACCATCTACAATATGTACTCTCAAGGCGCAGGAGCAATTATCAATATCGTTCTGGATCCCATTATGATATTTGGTCTGTTTGGATGTCCGGCTATGGGAATCAGCGGCGCTGCAGCTGCAACCGTTATCGGCCAGATTGTTGCCATGTTCCTGGCGCTGTATTTCAATTTAAAGAAAAACCATGATGTCAGCATTGACATGCGCGGCTTCCGTCCTAATGCGAGGATCATCCGGATTATTTACTCTGTCGGACTTCCGTCTATTATTATGCAGTCCATTACCTCTGTTATGACCTACGGAATGAATCTGATTCTTATCAGCTTTTCCGCTACCGCTGTAACCGTTCTTGGTATTTATTTCAAGCTGCAGAGTTTTATCTTCATGCCGATTTTCGGCCTGAACAATGGCATGATTCCGATTATCGCATACAATTACGGCTCCCGCAGCAAAAAAAGAATTATGGATACAGCCAAGTTAAGCATAGCCATTGCTATCGGCATTATGCTTCTGGGACTGGTTATTTTCCAGGTATTCACCCCTCAGCTTCTCATGCTTTTCAATGCGTCAGACAGTCTGCTGGAAATAGGGATTCCTGCCCTGCGCACCATCAGCCTCAGCTTCCTGTTTGCCGGCTACTGCATCATTACCGGTTCCGTATTTCAGGCTCTGGGAAACGGTGTATACAGCCTGATTATTTCTGTTGCAAGACAGCTTCTCTGCATTCTGCCCCTGGCCTACATTTTTTCTCATGTCTGGGGACTTCATGCAGTATGGTTTGCCTTCCCCATGGCAGAGATTATTTCCACCCTGCTGACATCGATTCTGTTCAAACGGATTTATAACAAAAAAATCAAGGTTCTGGAATAATGTAGTAACAGTTCTGTTACATAATATATAGCAATTCAGAACGGAGGGATTTACATGTCACTAATTGAACTTTTCATCATTGCCGTAGGACTTTCTATGGACGCCTTTGCTGTCTCAATCTGCAAGGGACTGTCCATGCGAACTATGAGCCTGAAAAATGCTGTGATTGTAGGCCTTTATTTCGGCGGTTTTCAGGGGCTGATGCCGCTGATTGGCTATTTTCTTGGCATTCATTTCCAGCAGGCCATCACTTCCTATGACCACTGGATTGCCTTTATTCTTCTGGGAATCATCGGAATCAGCATGATACGGGAGGCTCTGTCCGGAGAAGAAGAGTCCTGCAATGCCTCTCTGGCCATTGGCGATATGCTGGTTCTAGCTGTTGCCACCAGCATTGATGCCCTGGCCGTTGGCGTTACCTTTGCATTTCTTCAGGTAGAAATTCTTCCGGCTATCTCCTTTATCGGATGTACTACATTTCTCCTGTCTGGAATCGGTGTAAAAGTAGGAACCGTTTTCGGATGCCGATATAAGGCAAAAGCTGAGATTTTTGGCGGAACTATTCTGATTCTTATGGGCTGTAAAATATTAATCGAGCATCTGTTTTTCTGACAGATGCCCGATTTTTTTACAACGCTATCTCTCGAAAACCTCCCCCCGGCTTCAATACACTTACCCGGCGGAATCCGCAGTCCCAGGCAAGCTTCTGCGCCAGTTCAAAGCTGCCGCAGATATGCTCTGTGCTGTGACTGTCAGAATTAATGATAATCCGTCCCCCCATTTGACAAAGCTCCCGCAGAAGAACCGACGACGGATAGGGCGCTGTTCTGTATTTCCGTCCTATAGCCCCGGTATTGATTTCAAAGGGGACCTCTGCCTGCTGCAGATATTTCATAGCTGCCAGAGCCGGCTCCAGATAGGCATCGCTGGTTTCATCAAAATACTTTCCGCCCTCGTTAAATTTTGTCAGCAGATCAAAATGTCCAATCCAGGTACACCTGGTTCTGTCCCATACCGTAGCCTCCAGCTCGTAGTAATCACGGATAAAGGCGTACCAGTCGCCTTTCCAGAGACGCTCTACTGCCTCTGTCAGCTTCTCCTCCGTATCATCTACGGAAATATATTCTCCGTTTTTCTTTACGCAGTGGGCAGAGCCTATGGAATACTCTGCCTTTTGAACCGGTCCCAGGCAGTCCAGTTCGATTCCAATATAAAGATTCATTCTCCCCCTGTATTCGTCACGAAGCTGCTCCAATTCTCTCTGGTATTCCTCCAGAATTCTGTCATTCATTCCAAAGCCAGGCTCACAAAAGGAATAATCTCCGTGTCCAGAGATACCGAAGTCCGTCAGTCCTTTCCGAAAAGCGGACTCTACCATCTGGCGCGGTGTGTTTTTTCCATCGCAGAAGGTTGTATGCGTGTGGAAATCTGCTCTCAGATTCATAATTTTTCTCCTTTCGATGCCAGCGGTCTATGTACTCCTGCCGCCTTCTCCCCTTTATCCGGTTATTCCTGAAAATCAAAAATCACATAAGACTCTGTAGCGGGATTTACCTTGATTGTAATTTCCTTAATATGGGGAACCTGATACCCAGCAATTTTGCCGTCCTTCAAATCAGCAAGAATCTGATCCTTGGCTTCCATCCAGATTCCCATATCGCCCTGATACCATGTTTCCAGAAGAAGATCTCCCTGAATTTGCGGCTTCAAGATTTCTGAACTTTCTTTCTCTTCTCCAGTCTCTTCCTCCTTCGCCACAGTTTCTTCTATTTCACTCTCTTCTGTCTCAGCTGTTTCTGTTTCGCTTTCCTCTGTCGCAGCCGCTTCTGTCTCAGCTATTTCTGCTTCGCTCTCCCCTGTCACAATCTCTTCACTAAAAATCTCTTCCGCTTTCCCAGGCCGGAATATCAGCTCCGGCTCTATGGTTTCCGGCAGGTAGGTGATCTCATAGCGGATCACATTTTCCGGAACTGAGTCATCAGTCTGAACCTCTGCTGTTTTCCGACCCCCGTACCAGGAGGGATGAAGGCGAATTGCCCCAAGCTCCGGATCAAATGTATAGTCAAAATTCTCTGTTACCAGTTCCTCTTCTCCAAGGGTTCTCTCTCCCAAATAAGTCAGAGAGGAATACTCTCCTATGGCTGTCCCCGCTCCAACACCGCAGATAAGAACACCGGTCAGAAAGCTTCCCAAAAGAATCTTCTGTATCTTACGCATGATCTTCCTCCCCTTCCCAGCTGCAGTCCCTATACAGGCTGAGCTCCGTTTCTCTTGTTCCCGTTTCCAAAAGATTTCTGGATGTTCTCTTTCGCCATATAAAGCTCAGTCCCAGTCCTGCTGCAGAAAACAGACTTACATTCAGCCCCAAAAGCCCCAGGGTAATTCCAGCCATAGGATACCCTTGAGCCAGCAACACTGCCAGCATACCCAGACCAAAAAGAGTTCCGATACCGGCTGCTGCACATAAAGCTGCAAAGAAAATCCAGCCGCAGTTCCAGACAATACGGGCACAGGCAAAAGCAATCTGTGTGCCATGTCTTATGCACCAGGAGAGACCTGACCAAAGACGTCCGCCCCAGTCAAGCGCCAGATGCCATCCGGCACGCAAAAGGCGTCCCGCCGTTCTCCAGCCCCATTTGAAACATGAAACTATAAAATATCGCAGCCTCTCAGCGCCCCTGCCAAAGGCCTTCCAAATCATCTCAAGACGGGACCCTCCGGGAAACCTTCCAGCGCCAGATAGATTTCCGCCCCTCTCTGCTTTATCCTCCGTGGTTTCCTCTCCATATTCCTTTTCTCCAGTTTTCTTTCCTGCAAAGCTGCGGAAGCAGTCTCCTGCTTTTCTTCCCTGATTTGCACAAAAATTCCGAAAGCTTACTCCCGCCTTCCGAATATCCGGTCCCCGTTTCACAGCTTCCCCGGAGCTTCCCTTCTCTGCTCCCATCAGGGTGTACCGCTTCTTCCCAGTGTCTTCCCGAACCGACGCGTAATCTCTCCGTACATGATAGGCCTCCAGAATCTCTGCAGTCAGCTCCTTTAAATTTCCAAAATCTGCAATTGCTTCCTCCTCAGTCAGCCCTCTCTGCACCTTCATATCAATATGCTGTTCATATTCTTCCATAATGTCACGCAGCTCTTCCTCCTGAAGAACGGAAAGAGCCTGTTCCAGCTCGCTGATAAATGTCTTCTTATCCATGCCTGCACTCCTTTAAAAACGCTCCAACCTTTTCTGTCAGCTGATTCCACTCCTGCTCCAGGCTGTCCCTGTAAAGAACGCCTGCTGCCGTCAGGTGATAATATTTTCTCGGCGGCCCTTCTGTCGATTCCCGCAGATAGGTTTCAAAATAGTGTTCATTGGTCATCCTCTTTAAAAGCGGATAAATCGTGCCTTCATTCACATCCACGACCTTCGAAACCTCTTCCACCAGTTCATAGCCATACATATCCTTCTGACGGACTGACTCCAGTACAATCAGCTCCAGAACTCCCTTTTTCAACTGTGCGTTCATCTGCGTACCATGTCCTTCCTGAGTATCCTTATTCTTATAATACTATATTATACCAGCTACTATGTATTGTCAAGTACTGGACAAAAAAGAATGTGCCCAGATATCAATTCAGCCATGCATACCGAGGCACATTTGCACCGGGATGGGGCTGCGTCAGCAGCCACCTTCCACAAGCGCCTTTTTCCTATTCGTTAAACAGAACCAGCTTCTGTCCCACATTCTCTGCATTGCTCCAGATCAACAGCTCCCGTCCCTCTGCTACATCCGGCAGATACACCATCTGGCGGGTCAGATATGGAATCACCGGGCACTCTCCCGGAATCTGGTAAGTGGTTCCCTCACTGGAAACCAGAGTCCAGCTGGTATCCTCATTCCAGGTCATGGAATCTACGGTAATATACTCCGGCGCCTTAAAATCTGCCGGAATTCCTGCAAGAATCATCTCTGCAGTAGTCTGCGGCGGAAGACTCAATGTCATAGCCGGTCCAATGTAGGCATAAATGGTATCTCCCACATGGATATCAGAAAGGCCCACGGGAAGACCGTCCACTGCTCCCAGTACCTTTGTCACCTCATCTGAAATATGAAGCACCATCTCACCTTCAAAGGAAACACCAGACTGATTGTTCAGAACGATTCTGTTCTCTTCCACTGATGTCACGGTTCCCCAGATGCGGATCCTCTCCGGAGCGGTCATCTCTTCCTCACCGGCCGGTCCTCCGGCATTCAGCTCCACTGCGGAACTGCCCACGGTCAGGGTTTGGGACTGGGCAAATGCGCAGATACTTCCTGCTGCTGTCAATAATCCTATCATGCAAACTGCTGCAGCTGCTTTTTTTGTCTCTCTTCTCATCTTGATATCGCTCCTTTCTCTATGCCCACAGTATAGCAAAACCGCCCTCTAATTACTATTGAAATTTACAGAATTTTCTCTTACAGATTTATTACCGGAATGAAAACTGTGATTGATATTTTTTCTCATTTGTAATAAAATTTAGTACAGTTAATTTTTTCCAAAGACATTACTGATAAGCAAAGGAGCTTTTACTATGGAAAAATCAAAAGTTTATTTTACCAATTTCCGCACTGTTGCCTTCGGTGACGGACTTCCAACCAAATTAAAAAAGCTTATTAAAAAAGCCGGAATTGAGCAGATCGATATGGATGGCAAATTTGTTGCCATTAAGATGCATTTTGGAGAACTGGGCAATATCAGCTATCTCCGTCCCAACTACGCCAAGGCTGTTGCTGACGTTGTCAAGGAGCTGGGCGGAAAGCCCTTCCTGACAGACTGCAACACCATGTATCCCGGCAGCCGCAAAAACGCGCTGGAGCACCTGGAATGTGCCTGGGAGAACGGCTTTACTCCCCTTTCTGTAGGCTGTCCTATTCTCATTGGAGACGGCTTAAAGGGAACTGATGATATTGATGTTCCTGTAAACGGCGGCGAATATGTAAAAAATGCCAAAATCGGCCGTGCTGTTATGGATGCAGATGTATTTATCAGCCTGACCCATTTTAAGGGCCATGAAATGACCGGCTTCGGCGGCGCCATCAAAAACATCGGAATGGGCTGCGGCTCCCGTGCCGGTAAGACCGAGCAGCACTGCAGCGGAAAGCCCCATATTGAAGAGCCTATGTGCCGCGGATGCCGTAAGTGCCAGAAGGAATGCGCCAACGGCGGCCTGATTTTTGATGAAGCTTCCCGGAAAATGCACGTAGATCAGGAACACTGCGTTGGCTGCGGACGTTGTCTGGGCGCCTGCAATTTCGACGCCATTGTTTTTGACAGCGATGATGCCGTAGAGCTTTTAAATTACCGCATGGCAGAGTATGCCAAGGCTGTTGTAGACGGACGCCCCTGCTTCCATATTTCTCTGGTAGTAGATGTCTCCCCCAACTGCGACTGCCACGGAGAAAACGATGCGCCGATTCTCCCCAACCTGGGAATGTTTGCCTCCTTTGATCCCCTGGCTCTGGATCAGGCCTGTGCCGATGCCTGTCTGGCCGCAGACCCCATGCCGGGAAGCCAGCTCTCCGATCATCTGGCTGATCCTCATTTCCACGATCACCACGATCATTTCAAAAACTCCACGCCGGAGTCTGAATGGAAATCCTGTCTGGAGCATGCAGAAAAGATTGGTCTGGGAAGCCGCGACTATGAATTGATTGTTATGTAAATTTTTCCCTCCGGCCTGGCTGGAGAACCAAAAAAGGAGCGGGAGCAAACCATTTTTCCATCTGGTTTGCTCTCACCCCGCTTTCAGTTTTTCTGCTTTATTTCCTTCAGGGCAGATTGCCCCTTCTTTTAGTTCCAGTTCATCCTGCCGTAGCGCAGAGTCACAGCATAAATATCCTTCTGCAGTTCCTCAGTTAAATCCCCGTCTCTCAGACGCCATTTCCAGTTGATTCCCACCGTAGAAGGCTGATTCATCCGGCACCGGTTATCCAGCCCCATATAATCCTGCATCGGCACCATGCACAGCTGTGCGCGGCTTCGCATAATCAGGCTGATAAAGGAACGGGGAAGCCGTTTCCCAGGCGTTGCATAATCACAGAGATAATCCCGCGCCAGCCGCTGTTCCTCCGAAGTGATATTCTTCCACCAGCCGGCCAGAGTCTCATTGTCATGGGTTCCCGTATAAGCTACAGAATTCTCTGTATAATTATGAGGAAGGTAATCATTGGCACATCCCGAATCCCTGGAATCAAAGGCAAACTCCAGAACCTTCATTCCAGGAAAACCACTTTCCTGCACCAGACGGCGAACCGAATCTGTCACATATCCCAGATCCTCTGCAATTACCTGCTTCTCTCCCAGGGCCTGCTTCACCGCTTCAAACAGTCCAATTCCCGGCCCCTTTTCCCAGTGTCCATTCACAGCCGATTCTTCGCCAAAGGGAATTGAATAATACTCGTCAAAGCCGCGAAAATGATCAATCCGCACCACATCGTAAAGATGAAAGCAATAGCCAAGCCTGGATATCCACCACTGATACCCTGTATTTCTGTGATAATCCCATCGGTAAAGGGGATTTCCCCACAGCTGCCCATCTGCAGAAAATCCATCCGGCGGACAGCCTGCCACTGCGATCGGCAGGTTATTTTCATCCAACTGAAACAGCTCCGGATGAGCCCAGGTGTCTGCGCTGTCCATAGCCACATAAATCGGAATATCTCCAATCAGCTGAATCCCCTGGCTGTTGGCGTATTGTTTCAATTGCATCCACTGTTCATAAAATTTAAATTGAAGATACTGTTGAAATTCTATATCAAAATATAATTCCCGCCGATAATAATCCATGGCATTATTCCACCGCAAGCGGATATCCTCCGCCCACTCAGTCCAGGGAATTCCCCCAAACCGCTCCTTAACTGCCATAAACAGGGCATAATCTGCCAACCAGCAGGCATTTTCTTCTACAAAGCTTTGATAGTCCTGATTCTGGCTGATATTGCTGCGCTCATAGGCCTTTCTCAACAGAGGATATCGTCCCAGATACATCTTCTCATAATCCACGCTGTCCTCACGTTTCCCAAAATCCACAGCGCTGCATTCCTCCTCTGTCAGCACCCCTTCCTCAATCAGCGCCTCCAGACTGATAAAATAGGGATTTCCAGCAAAGGTGGAAAAAGACTGATAGGGGGAATCCCCGTAGCTGGTCGGCCCCAGGGGAAGAATCTGCCAGAAGCTCTGTCCCGCCCCCTTCAGCCAGTCAATAAACATAAACGCGCTTTTTGAAAAACATCCAATTCCATACCTAGAAGGCAGACTGGTAATTGGCAATAAGATTCCTGCTGATCGGTTCATTCTCCATCCTCCCCATTCTCTGTCTCAATGATTACTCCATAATGATCGGAAACCACCGGTTCTCCCTTTCCGCTGCAGATTACCCGACTTTCCGCCACTTGAACAGGGCGGCTGCAGAACAGATAATCCAGGCGCATCCCTGTTTCCTTTTTTTCAGCGTCGCAAGGCTTTCTTTCCCTCCACCCGTCAATCTCCAGACAAGCCGTGATTCCTTCGTCCTTTTTTGCTGCCCTGGCATAGCTGTCCTTCCATCCGCTGCAGCACACCAGGTCATATCCCTGATCGCGAACCTCTGCAGGGCTGTTAAAATCCCCCATCAGCCAGACTGTATGCTTCTTTTTCCCCGTTTTCTCCAGGGTTTCATTCAGCAATGTCCACTGGTTCAAAAAAGATTCCTCTCTGTCATCCCACCAGCCCATATGTACGGTGTAAAACCAGGTATGCTTCATGGCTTCTGTCCGGATTCCCAGAACCTTTCTTGTTTTCCAGTTCTGATAATCCTGGCTGCGGCTGATAAAAAACTGATCGGTTTCTGCAATAGGCGTCCTGCTAAAAAGCGCCAAACCTTCATCATAGAATCCGTATCCAACCTTTGCCCCTATCCAGGTCCAGGAGCAGCCAAAGCCCCGCTCCTTTAAAAGACCGGCAAGTTTGGCTGCATAATTGCCTCGCCGCACCGGCATAGATACCTCCCGGCACCGGACAAAGCCCTCCAGCTCTTCATCCGGCCACACAGCCTCTGACATGAGCTGGCTAACCTCCTGAAGTGCCAGAATATCCGGCTTTTCCCTGGCTGCCACATCTGCAAATTCCACAAGCTTCCTCTCATAATCCTTTTCTACAAGACTATGGACATTCATGGTCATCAGCTTCATAATTTCAGACCTTTCTTTACAAAATATCATTAATATCCGATTTTAACACATCTGCCTTGGGTCCGTAAACTGCCTGAATTCCGTTGTCCTTCCGAATCAATCCCAGGGCACCCTCTGCCTTCCATGCCGGAAGCTCCGCCACTCTGGACAAATCCTTTACAGTTACTCGAAGCCTTGTCATACAGGCGTCAACTAAAACAATATTCTCACGGCCTCCTAAGAGCCCAATGATCCGTTCTGCCTGACTCTGACTCTTTTTGCTTCCATCCTCAGCATTTGATGCCTCCTTTTGTGCCGCATCTGCAAAAGAACTCTGTCCTGCGTCCTCCTCTCCATTTTCATCTGTGTAATTTCCCAGACGTCCCGGAGTGGCAAAACGGAATTTTCCAATCATCACATAAGCTACAAAATACCCGACTGCAAAAAATACGATGACACAAATAACAAAGTGAATCAAATCACCTGCAAGACCAGCCTTTAAAGACATGGGAATTCTTGTGATAAATTCCAGATTTCCAAAGGAGTGAAGCCTCAGATCCACAATTCCCGCCATTGCGAAGGCACAGCCCTGCAGAACCGCATAAACGATATACAGCGGCAGCGCGCAGAACATAAACATAAATTCCAGCGGCTCTGTTACACCAGTTAAAAATACAGCCAGCACTGTAGATACAAACATGGAACGGTAATTCTGCCGTTTATCCGGCTCTACACTCCGATACATAGCCAGGGCAATCCCCAGTAAAAGCCCCGTAGCTCCAATCATCTGTCCCACTTTAAACCGGGCAGGTGTTACCGTTGTCAGAAGATTTGTATAGGCTGCCATGTCCCCTGCATCTTTAAAATTAATCAAATCTGTTACCCATGCCAGCCAGAGCGGATCCTGTCCAAATACCTGAGTTCCTGCATTGATTCCTGTAGCAATGGTATAGGTTCCTCCAAAAGAAGTATAGTTCATGGGAATCGTCAGCATATGATGAAGCCCAAATGGCAGAAGCAGACGTTCCAGAGTTCCATACACAAACGGCGCCAGTACCGGAGAGGTCGAAGAGGAACTGGCAATCCACACGCCAAATGCATTGATTCCAGACTGAACCGCCGGCCAGACTACTGCCAGCACCAGAGAAATCACTACAGACCAGGCAATACAGACCATAGGCACAAACCGCTTTCCATTAAAAAATGCCAGGGCATCCGGAAGCTTGCGGAAATTATAGTACTTATTATAAATGACGCCTCCTGCAAATCCGGAAATAATTCCCACAAACACGCCCATATTTAATGCCGGAGCCCCCAGAACAGAAGTAAAATATCCGTTTACCAGAATTTCCTGGCCGAACAGCGTATGCGTCACCGCCGCCGGATCATTTAACATATCTGCTGTTACGCCAAAGACAGAGCCTGTAATCTGATTAATCAAAATAAAAGAAATCACTGCTGCAAATGCTCCGCCGGCCCGCTCCTTTGCCCAGGAACCGCCAATTGCTACAGCAAACAGAATATGCAGATTGTTAATAACAGCCCATCCGATATTCTCCATTGTGCTTCCCACAGTCAAAAGAAATGACGCATCTGCGCCGGCCATCTGTACAAGCTTGCCCAGACTGATCATCAGTCCCGCCGCCGGCATGACCGCAATCACTGTCATTAATACCTTGCCCAGTTTCTGAAGAAAATCAAAATTAATTTTCCTATGCTTTCCTTCCCTGTTACTCTCCATTGTGAAATCCCCCTTGTTTTCGTTTTGGTGTTGTTTGCATTTGTTTGCATTTAATTTGCGTGCTTCATTGCATTAAATATAGATCTGTTGCACAAAAATTGCAATAGTTTTTTCCTATTTTTTTCTATTTTCTGCATTTACAACAAATACAGCTCCATATTTTTATCTGTTTTCACTAATGTTTTAACAGTTTTACTCAAAATCCATGTTTCAAACGCCTTCCCCATGTTCTTTTATGCAATTTTTTGCATAGATTGCGTTTTATTTTCCGGCAATGCCGCTTGTCCCTGGAATGCAGAGGAAATCTGCCCTTTCAGAACGGTCTGACAATTCCTGTTTTACAGGACGTAATTTCCTATAAAAATAAAAAAACGCGTATAAAACCACGCCTCATTTTATCTGCAGCTGTGATTTTATACACGTTTTCCCTTAGAAGAAGCATTCGCCCCTGTCTCTTTCTATCGATAGCGCTTACTCATAGAAAAGCCCCGACCGCGCACTTCACTGACACGGCTGACTACCATAAAGCTTTCCGGATCAATGTTGTGAATCAGCTTTTCTACCCGGGGCAACTCCCGATCAGAAATCACACTGAGCAGCAGCTGGGTATCCTGTCTCAGATATCCGCTTTCTGCCGAAAGCATGGTCACCCCCCGATCCAGCTTTTTCAGAATTGCCTCCCGAATCTCCTCCGCCTTCTCGCTTACCACCTTTACCTCTGTTCTTGTTGTTCCCATCAGCATAACCTTATCCAGCACAAGAGTATACGTCAGTACCAGCAGAATTCCATACAGAACCTTCTCCGGCGGGTTATAGACAGCCTGGGCCAGAAGAATGCAAAAATCAAACACATACATACTGACTGATACTGGAATCCGGAAAAAATGGTTCAGCGCCAAAGGGGGAATATCCATTCCTCCCGTGGAAGCGCCTGCGCGAATAACGATTCCCAGGCTGATTCCAATACCAAGTCCGGAAAACACTGTGCATAGCAAAATATCCTCTGTCAGCACCAGATCGCCAAACAGCTTCTGGAACATTCCCAATGCAGCCGGATAAGCAAAGGTACTGATCACCGTAGTTGCTGCAAACTGTCTGCCCAGAATCAGATATCCTGCTATCAGCATAATGACATTAAATACCAGTACAAAGCCGGATACCGGAATGCCAAAGAAATGGTTCACTGCAAGGGCAATTCCCGTGGTTCCTCCCGTTACCAGTCCGGCCGGCATCAAAAACAGCCGCACTGCAAGGGCATACATGGCATTTCCCGCCACAACCAGAACAACCGGCCAGATTTTTTTCGCCAGCTTTCCTGCCGGACTCAACTCTTTTTCCATGTTTTACAAACCGCCTTTCTTTCCCTCTTTCCAGACTCAGTCATCCTGATATTCTGCCCGAATCGCCCACCGCAGCTTGGTAGAGCGGGCTCTGCTGTTGCGGACACATTCCTCGGCCGATGGGCGGATTACTTCCTCTGCAACCTGACTGTACAGCCCTGCCTTCTGATACTGGCGGAAGGATTTTTTCACCATTCTGTCCTCTCCGGAATGGAAGGTGAGAATCGCAGCCCTTCCCCCCGGAGCCAGAATATGAGGCAGCTTATCAAGAAACGCATACAGCACCTCAAACTCGCTGTTTACATCAATCCGAAGAGCCTGAAAAGTTCTGGCACATGCTTTTTTCACTGCCTCCTTCCTCTCCTTTTCCGGAAGGAAGCTCAGAGCCTTTTCAATCAGAGCCCGAACCTGAAGGGTGGTTTCTGCCTTTTCGCCCCGGCGGATGGCTCCTGTAATAGTTCTGGCAATTTCCTCTGCATAGGGCTCGTCTGAGTTTTCTATCAGCATCCCGGCCAGTTCCTCCCGATCTATGGCTTTCAGCCGTTCTGCCGCCGAAATTCCAGCCTCAGGATTCAGACGCAGATCAAGAGGCCCGTCTGCCTTGTAGGAAAATCCCCTCTCGGGATTGTCAATCTGCATCGAGGATACTCCCAAATCCGCCAGCACAAAATCAAAAGGCCCTGTTTCCTCAGCCAGCTTGTCAATATCTGCAAAATTCATCTGGCGGACTGTCATAATCTCTTCTCCATACCCCAGATCTGCCAGACGTTTCTTTGTTTTCACAGATTCTATTGGATCCACATCCAGCCCATGCATATGGCCCTGCCCCTTTAACTGTTCCAGCATGGCTCTGGTGTGTCCTCCATACCCCAAAGTCGCATCCAGCCCCTTTTGTCCCGGCTGTATCTGAAGAAAATCAAGAATTTCCTTTACCATAATCGAAATATGCATTCCAGCCGGCGTACCGCCTTTCTGAATCACATGCTCAATGGTATCCCCGTATTTTTCCGGGTTCAGCTCCTTGTATTTTTCTTCAAACCTTTTCGGATGAGTTCCCTTGTAGCGGACACGGCGCTTGTGAGGCAGTGTCGTTTGTTCCTTATTCTCTTCCATAAATTTCTCCTTCTTCTTCATTCTCTCTTCCTGAAGTCTGCATCCGTCCTTCTGCCACAATCCGATCAATCAAGTCCAGATAAGCGCCTCCCTCATAATCAGACCAGACTTCTTCACAGGCCCGTCGAAATGCCTCCATCTCTTCCTCGTTCGGCTGATAAATAACCGCCTGATGCAGCTTAAGCTCCTCTCTGGCTGTTTTCTCCGCCTGATCCCAGAGCTTTTTCTGGTACTCCCAGGATTCCAGAGCTGTCTGGTCAATCATTTCCAGATCCTCAGGACTTAACTTTGAACGAATCACCGTACTCATCACAAGAACATCGGCATTCCTTGTGTGATTGTCCTCCACAAAATACGGCGCTATTTCATCATATCCATCCTGCACATAATTGACAATGGAATTTTCCGCCGCAGTAACGCCGCCCTTCTGCAGTTCTCCCGGAATCTCCCCGTAATCCAGAGCAACCGGGCTGGCGCCCAGGGCCTCTACCATATCCATCATCAGACGGGAATTCTGCACCCTCACCAGCATTCCCTCCATATCCTCAGGGCTGTGAATGGGCTTTTTGCTGTAAAATCCCCTGGCTCCGCCGTCGTAATAAGTCAGGCCATACATATGCTGCTCCGCCATGGCCTCTCCGCGAAGGAGCTCCATGCCCACAGCTTCCCTGTGTACCTGCCGGAAATGCTCCGTATCCCGGTAAATATAAGGCATGGCAAAGGCATAATAATCTGACACATAGTTGGACATGGTCGGCTCATCTGTCTTTACCATATCAATCCCTCCATACCGGAGCTGCTCCAGGCAGGACGGAGAATCTCCCAAAACGCCATCGTGATAAACCTCAATCTGGATTCGACCGTCACTGCGCTTTTCCACCTGAGCGGCAAACCAGTCGATTGCTCTGCTGGTACAGCTGCCTGAGGACAGATTATTCGCCAGCGTCAGCGTTACTGTCGGTACTTTTCTTCCTGCGGGCTCTCCCTGACATCCTCCGCTCAATACAGCTGCTACCAAAGCTGCTGCAGCCAGTCTCTTTTTCAACATTTTACCTCGCCTTTCCGTCCTGAACCGTTACTTTTCATTATACTCAGGGGCACTGGCCTGTCAACATATGGTTTTCCTGATCGTTTCCAAAAAACGCAGACCATACCGTTCCAGCTTATACTCGCCTACTCCTGTCACCTGCAGCATTTCTTCCCTGTTTTTCGGCTTTATTCTGCTCATAAATACCAGAGTCTTATCAGAAAACACAATATACGGCGGAACCTTTTCTTCTCTGGCAATCTCCGCCCGCAGTCCCCACAGGTTCTCAAACAGGTGCTCCTCCTCCTCTGTCAGTACCACAGCTCCAGCCGTTTTCCGTTTTTTCTTCCGCTCTCCGGCCGCTTTCGCCTGTCCGGCAGTTCCTTCCTGCTCTCTGACCAGCTTCATCATGATCGTTTCCTTCGAGGCCTGTCCGGAAAGCAGGACCTCTGACTTTTCCGTCAGCTGCACAATCGCATAGGAATCATTCGTAACTGTCAGATATTCCTGCAAAAGCAGATGATTCATAATCTGCCTGAGGCGTGGCATAGGCACTTTGAAAAGACTTCCGTAAAAAGGATTCTCCTCCATATGGTACTGACGGATTTTTGCCGTATTTGCGCCGTGAACCGTATCCAGAATTACATTGATCCCATAGCGCTGTCTGCAGGCAGACACACATCCTGCTAAAGCCCGGGCCTCTGCCGTCACATCTACTGTTTCAAACTGAGTCAGGCAGTTCTGACAATTTCCGCAATAATTGGAGCCATATTCTCCAAAATACCGCAGAATATAATCCCGCAGACACTCTCTGGTATAACAATAAAAAGTCATCTTCCGCAGACGTTCCCGATCTCGTTCCTGCACCAGCATCCGTGTCATGGGATCCAGCTCCTGATTATCCTGATTGTTTTCAATAAAAAACTGGTTGGTAATCACATCCTGCCCGCTGTAATACAAGATACATTCTGCTGGCTCTCCATCCCGCCCTGCTCGTCCGGCCTCCTGATAGTAGGATTCCAGATTTTTCGGCATTCCGTAATGGAGTACAAAACGGACATTGGATTTGTCAATTCCCATGCCAAAGGCATTGCTTCCCACAAGAATCTGCGCCCGATCATAGAGAAAGTCCTCCTGATTGCGTCTCCTCTCATCGTCTGAAAGTCCAGCATGGTATCGGGTCACAGAAAATCCGTCTGCTCTCAGGCGCTCACAGACCTCCTCTACCTGCTTTCTTGTAAGGCAGTAAATAATGCCGCTGTCTCCTGGATGGGTTTCCAGATAATTGCGGACAGCTCCATACCGATCCTTCGGAGCCGCCACACCGAAATAAAGATTTTCCCGATTAAACCCTGTTGTCACCACCACTGGCTTCTGCAGCTGCAGAATATCAATCATATCGTCCCGTACATCCTTTGTAGCTGTTGCCGTAAAAGCTCCAACCACTGGTCTTTTGGGAAGGCGGTTTATAAAATCCACAATCTTCAGATAGCTGGGCCTGAAATCCTGCCCCCACTGAGAAACGCAGTGAGCCTCATCTACTGCCACCATAGAAATTTTTGTATGAAGGGCAAAATCCAGAAAGCTATCCGTCAAAAGCCGTTCCGGCGCCACATAAATGATCGGATAACGCCCCATTCGGGCAAATTCCAAAGCCTTATAATACTGCCGCGCTGTGAGCGAGCTGTTTAAATAAGCCGCATGAATCCCGGCCTGATTCAGTCCCTCTACCTGATCCTTCATCAGAGAAATCAGGGGAGAAATTACCAGGGTAATTCCTTCAAGCATTAGTGCCGGAACCTGGTAAACAAGGGATTTTCCCGCCCCTGTAGGCATGATCCCCAGCGTGTCCCTTCCCTCTAATATGCTGTCAATCAGCTCCTCCTGCCCCTGCCGGAAGCTGTCATATCCAAAAACCTGCTTCAGTACCTGGTACTTATCTGAAAATCGTTCCATTCCTATCCTCTTTGCTGTTTTATCGCAACCGTTCAACCATGCATCTTCCTGCCCGCCTCCAGCGGACAGGAGGCATCCAGTGTCTGCCCTATGAAACCTCCGTTTTATCGTTTTCTGACATACAAAACGGCAGCAGTTCTCTGCCGCCGTTTGCAGTCACAGTACGCTCTTTACTCTACTGTCACCTTCATAAAATTCTTTTTGCCGCGTTTTACAACCATTCCCTCACCGGCAAAATCATCCTTGCCAAAGGATGCCTTAATATCCTTAATCTGCTGTCCGTTTACGGAAACACCGCCCTGCTCCACATTTCTTCTTGCCTCAGAACGGCTTGCTGCCAGACCGGATTTCTGCAGAACTGCCAGAAGATCGATGGCTCCGTCTGTGAAATCCTCATCCTTTAATGCAAAGCTCGGCATATTCTCCAGGCTTCCCTGACCGCTGAACAGAGCACGGGCAGCTGACTGTGCTTTCTCAGCTTCTTCTTCACTGTGTACCAGCTTGGTCAGCTCGTAAGCCAGAATCTCTTTTGCAGTGTTTAACTGGCTTCCTTCCCATTTATCCATTTCATCAATCTGTTCCAGCGGAAGGAAGGTCAGCATCCGCAGGCATTTCAGAACGTCTGCATCTGCTACATTTCTCCAGTACTGGTAGAACTCGAAAGGACTTGTCTTATTGGGATCCAGCCATACAGCGCCGGACTGAGTCTTGCCCATCTTCTTGCCTTCGGAATTTAAAAGCAGGGTAATGGTCATCGCATGAGCATCCTTGCCCAGCTTGCGGCGAATCAGCTCTGTACCGCCCAGCATGTTGCTCCACTGATCATCACCGCCGAACTGCATATTACAGCCGTATTTCTGGAACAGCATATAGAAGTCATAGCTCTGCATGATCATGTAGTTAAACTCTAAGAAGCTCAGTCCCTTTTCCATACGCTGCTTGTAGCACTCTGCCCTCAACATGTTATTTACAGAAAAGCATGCGCCTACCTCGCGAAGCAGCTCCACATAATTCAGCTTCAGCAGCCAATCTGCATTGTTTACCATCAGAGCCTTGTCATCACTGAAATCAATAAATTTGCTCATCTGTACCTTAAAGCAGTCGCAGTTGTGCTGAATCATTTCCGGAGTCATCATCTGACGCATATCGGTACGTCCGGAAGGATCTCCAATCATTCCAGTTCCGCCGCCAATCAGAGCGATCGGCTTATTTCCTGCCATCTGCAGACGCTTCATCAGACAAAGAGCCATGAAATGACCAACATGCAGGCTGTCTGCTGTCGGATCAAAGCCGATATAGAAGGTTGCCTTTCCCTCATTTACCATTTTTTTGATTTCTTCTTCATTTGTAACCTGGGCAATCAGACCACGGGCTACCAGCTCGTCATAACAATTCATGTTTGTTTCCTCTCTTTCATTTCGTATCTATATTGTTCTTGCGGGATCAGGGTCTTCTTAATGGTGAAACAAGTAGGACGTAATTTCCTATGAACTGAAAAAGTCCCCGTCCCTTTGCTGTTTCAAAAGGACGAGGACACTGTTCCCCGTGTTACCACCTTTATTCGCAGACGGTTTTCACCGACTGCCTCATGGAGCACTCCATCAGAAAACCGCCAGCCTCTGCAGCTTCTGAAATGAGCTCTGCTGACCGCTTCCTCGCGGATATGTTCCGGCACAATAACGGATGCCTCTGACCGTCACAGCCTACTGATTGGCAAAATCTCTGCAAGTCCTGCCTCTGTTCGGTGTGAAGCTCCAGGATGTATTCACAAGCTGTCCTCCACGCGCCTCTCATCTTCCGGCTGCTTTCTGTGTGGGGTCTCAGACTGCTACTTCTTCCCTTCATCGCCTGATAGCATATAAATAGATCTGCTGTTACGGGAAATTATAGCGGCGGGAGGAGGAAATGTCAAGGGTTTTCCCTCACTCAAATTCCGCCCGCACCATCTCACACAGTTTTTCAGCCAGAGCCCGGTGAGAAGCCGCATCCATATGAAGCTGATCAGAGCCTGGTGAGGCAACGGAGGCCGCATCCAGATACAGGCAGCCCTGGCGCTCTGCCACTGCCCGAAAGCAGGGGGCCAGCTGAGAAGCCAGCTCCACAGATGTCTGATCAAAGCTCTCAAAGGGACAATTTTCCAGATCTTCTCCAATTAAAATCGGCGATACCAGAAGAATTTTCGGCGCCTTCCCGCCCCGGTAATCGTATTCCTTGATCATGCGGCAGAGACACTCTGCCCCTTTGGCAACCAACTCCGGAGACAGATGAAAGTTCAGCTTACAGTCATTGGTTCCCAGGCTTACAATCACCAAATCCAGCGGCATATGGCTTTGAAGGGCAATCGGAAGCGCCATTTTTCCACAGCGGTTTGGCTCAAAGGGATCGTCGTGAACCGTTGTGCGTCCTCCCATGCCTTCTTCTATCACATAATATTGTTCTCCCAACAGTTCTTGCAAAACGCCGGTCCATCGGACATTTCTTCTGTGACGTCCGCCTGCCGGGTTGGAACCAAAGGTATTCGAATCTCCAAAACATAAAATAGAAATCATCTGTCTGCCCTCCTCTTCTTATGGCTTAAGAATCTTTTCTGCCTTTGCCATCAGCTCCACAATGGTGTACATATTCGTTACTTCGCCCACCTTCAGAAGATCTTTTCTGTCATAAAAATCAAGACAGGTTCCGCAGGAGTAAATCTTTACGCCCTGTTCTTCCATTGCCTTTAAATCTTCCAGAGATTCCGAGCCTTCTGTTGTCAGCATTACGCCTCCATTGTAGAAAAGAATGGTCTCAGGAAGGGTATCCATCTGACTGAGGGCATACAGAAATCCCTTCATTAAAATCTTCCCCAGTGCCGGATCCCCTTCTCCCATCGTATCCGATGCGACAGCCACCAGATAAGATTTTTCTGCCGGACTGCCTCCAATTCCACAGAAGATTCCGTGAAACGGATCTGCAGTGCCGGCCTGAGAAACACCAGTATCTCCAGCCAGCGCCCCTGTTGTTTCACGACCGCCTCCTGCTTCTCCTGCTGTAATTTCCACTACAAAATGCTTTGCCTCCAGCTGTCTGTCTACAGAGCTGCACTGCATATTAGATGCCAGCTTTCGCAGATTCTGAACCGCAATATCATTGTCTACATGAACCTCAATCACGTCTCCTGGCATGGCTTTGTCCAAAGCCTTTTTCGCTTTTACAACCGGCACAGGGCACTTATCCCCCAGACTGTCTACCACATATTTTTCACTCATATCAAGACCTCTTCTTTCTGCGGATTCCATCCTGTCAGGCATTTAGAGTTTTGCTCCGCATTTCTGCTCTTTTTCCACTGGATTCCGCTTTTCCAATCTGTCTATGAGTATACCGCAGAATTCACCATAAAGCAATGATCCAGGGGGCCGTTTCCCTTTCCCAGATCCAGCCCGGATGCAAGAGCTCCTGTCAAATATGTTTTTGCCGCGCGGACACTCTCCTCAACACTTTTTCCCATGGCGAGCCCGCATGCAATCGCGCTGGAAAGGGTACAGCCTGTTCCATGGGTATTCATGCTGTCAATACGCTTTTCTCGGAACCAGATAAGCCTTCCATTCTGATAAAGCACATCGTTGGCCTCTGCCACCTGATGTCCTCCCTTTACAAGAACTGCGCCGCCGTACTTCTCTCCAATGCCCCGGGCTGCCTCCTCCATCTGCTTTTCATTTTCAATGCTTCTTCCCCAGAGAATTTCTGCCTCCGGAATATTCGGTGTCATAACAGCTGCCAGAGGAAGCAGCCTTTCCGCCAGCGCATCCATGGCATCCTCCGCCAGAAGACGACTTCCACTGGTAGATACCATGACTGGATCCAGGACAATATTTTTCGCCTGATATTCCTCCAGTTTATCGCCAATTACCCCTATCATTTTTTTCTGGGAAACCATTCCGATTTTAACTGCATCCGGAAAAATATCCTGAAAAACACAGTCCATCTGACTGGCTGTAAATGCAGGATCCACGTCGAAAATACCGGACACACCCATGGTATTCTGCGCTGTTAATGCTGTGATAACGCTCATTCCATAAAGCCCCAGGGCCGTCATAGTCTTTAAATCAGCCTGAATTCCGGCTCCTCCGCTGGAATCTGATCCAGCGATAGTCAGCACAGTTTTTCTGGTCATTTTTCTTCCTCCTCTATTTCGTAATCTGCCCGTAACTATTCCGGACGGCGTAAGAACTGGAAGAAAAATCCGTGTCAAGCTTGCTTGTAAGCGGGTCTTTCTTCCAGTTCTCACATCGGAGGAATCTCCGATGCTTCTTGTTCGGCTTTGCCGGACAAGAAGATGCCCCGTCCTGAACTGTTACAAAATTTCCTCTACTGCACTTCTCAATTCAGCTGTTGCTTTTTTAATATCCTCTGCTCCAAAAATACCAGATACTACAGCGGCTCCTGCAATGCCGGTTCCCTTCAGCTGACGGATATTCCCCTTGTGAATTCCTCCGATTGCCACTACAGGAATCGATACAGAAGCAGTGATCTCCTTCAGCCTCTCCATAGTCATAGGAAGGGCCTCCCTCTTTGTGGAGGAGCCAAAAACTGCGCCGGATCCAAGATAATCTGCCCCGGCCTTCTCTGCCCTCCTTGCCTGCTCCACTGTCTTTGCAGTGACACCCAGGATTTTGTCAGGGCCCAGAAGGCGGCGTACACAGGCTGCATCCATGTCCTCCTGACCAATGTGAACTCCCGCTGCATCACAGGCGAGAGCTACCTTCACATTATCGTTAATAATCAGAGGAACCCCATAGGAATCTGTCAAAGCCTTTATCTGCCTTGCCTCTTCTAAAAATGCATCGTCATCCAGCTTCTTTTCTCTTAACTGCACCAGAGTGACCCCTGCCTGCAAAGCCTCCTCCAGCTGACAGAACAGAGATTTTTCTCCTGTCCAGGTCCGATCTGTTACTGCATACACCCTCAAATCCAGCTTCATATCTTCTCTCCATTTTTCATTCAAATTTTCTGCCCTTTCAAGCTGAAAACTTTATCATTCATCATAAATATTAACAATTTCTCCATCCAGAATCCGGTTCATATTTTTCACTGCACAGAAATTTCCACACATGGAACAGGTGTCCTCTTTTTCCGGCTTTGCAGATGCCCGGTAAGCCCTGGCCTTTTCCGGATCAATAGAAAGCCGGAACATTTCTTCCCAGTCCAGCTTCTTCCGTGCCGTACTCATAGCCTTATCCCATTCCTTTGCGCCCTTGATTCCTTTTGCAATATCTGCTGCATGGGCTGCAATTTTTGATGCAATAATTCCCTCTTTCACGTCATTGACATCCGGAAGACGCAGGTGCTCTGCCGGAGTTACATAGCAGAGGAAAGAGGCTCCTGCTGCGGCTGCAATCGCTCCGCCAATCGCTGCTGTAATGTGATCATATCCCGGTGCAATGTCCGTTACCAGAGGTCCCAGTACATAGAAAGGAGCACCCTTGCAGACTGTCTGCTGAATCTTCATATTGGCAGCAATCTGATCCAAAGGCATATGTCCCGGCCCTTCAATCATAACCTGTACATCCTTTTCCCAGGCCCGTCTTGTCAGCTCTGCCAAAGTAATTAACTCCTCCATCTGGGAAATATCAGAGGCGTCCTCCAGACATCCCGGACGGCACGCATCTCCCAGACTCAGCGTCACATCATACTCTCTGCAGATATCGAGAATTCTCTCATAATGCTCATAGAAAGGATTCTCCTCCCCTGTCATTTCCATCCAGGCAAAAATAATAGAGCCGCCGCGGGAAACAATGTTAGTCAGACGCTTCGCATCCTTAAAACGCTTTGCTGTATTCCGATTGATTCCCACATGAATGGTCATAAAATCCACACCGTCCTGGGCATGCATTTCCACAATCTTAATCCATTCCTCTGAGGTAATTTCTTTAAGCGGCTTATGATAATAAACAACAGCATCATAAATCGGAACGGTTCCAATCATGGCAGGACACTCTGCGGTCAGCTTTCTGCGGAACTTCTGTGTATCACCAAAGGAGCTGAGATCCATAATGGATTCTGCCCCCATATTTACCGCATCTCTCACCTTTTCCAGCTCCATATCAATATCCTTCCAGTCTCTGGAAGTGCCGAGATTCACGTTAATTTTTGTCTTCAGCATAGAACCAATGGCATTGGGGACAATACTTGTATGCAGCTTGTTGCAGGGGATAATTGCCTTTCCCTCTGCAATCAGAGCCCTCAGCTTTTCTGGCGCTATCTGCTCCTTTTTTGCTGCTGCTTCCATTTCCTTTGTAACGATTCCCTTTCTTGCAGCGTCCATCTGTGTTGTGTATTCTCTCATAGATTTCCTCCTTTTTACGCGTCCTGAAAGGGGCTGTATCTGTCGAATGAGCCTTTAAATAATATAGAAAAACAAGAAAGAAGCTCGCTCGCGAGCTTCTCCGCCTGCGGCGGGTCGCTTCTGCGACAAAA